>QFCS01000423.1_pt1 | contig 52913 bp, 42 predicted proteins | sample 3576561 | NCBI WGS metagenome assembly QFCS01 | reverse complement strand
GACATCAGCCGTTTCTTATCTCGTCACCCTGAACTTGTTTCAGGGTCCATGGCCCGCCGTTTCCTTCGGCGTAACGCTGACCGAGAGGTTCGGCCATGGATGCTGAAACAAGTTCAGCATGACGAAGAGGGAACGTCCGCTCTCCACCCCAAAGCCGACATCGCCAAAATAGGCCTTTCCTACATTATCCGGCTATGCCAGCCTTCATCCGGCTCTTTCATTTGTTGGGTAAAAGCGGTCGCGGCCCAGCTTGCGGATGCGGCCAGGGCGAGGCGTGCCGGGCGCGTTCTGCACGCCGCGAGACTCACATCAGGGGAATGCAATAGGCTGAACTTTGCTGAACTTTGGAGTGATTACTCGGTCCTGCCGACCAGATCCCGGGTCCAGGCCACGATGACGAACGAGGGGATGGCAGATCTCCACCCCAAGGCAGGCATCGGTGCGCCAGACCGGATCAGTGCGCCGCGCCGCCCAGCCCGTCGACCTTCTTCGACTGCTTGACGATCAGCCCCGGAAAGAAGCGCGCGAGGCGTGACAGGCGTTTGGCCATCTTGCCGACGGTGACATGCACCCTGGCGCCGTGAACCGCCTCCCACGCCGCCTCGGCGACGCGTTCGACGGGGACGATCTCGAACCCGCTGGACGACAGGCGGTCGCGTGCGGGCTCGTTGCTGTCGGCGGCGACCTGGTCGAGCAGCGGGGTGTCGATGAAGCCCGGCATCAGCGAACGGACCTTGATGCCGTGTTTGGCGAATTCGATTTCGAGCGCTTCGGTGAGGCCCCGCACCGCGAATTTGGTCGCCGAATAGACCGCGAGCCCGGCGACGCCGTAAAAGCCCGACGCCGAGCCGGTGTTGAGGATTGTCGATCCCGGCGTCGCGCGGAGCAGCGGCAGCGCGCTGTGGATGCCGTTGACGACGCCGCCGAAGTTGATCGCGATCAGCCGGTCGGTCTCCTCCGGCGGCATGTCGGCGAACTGGCCGCCCGTCCCGATTCCGGCGTTGTTGAACAGGACGTCGAGCCGCCCACCGCTGGCCGCCGCAAAGGCGTCGAGCGCGGCCTTCCACTGGTCGCGGTCGCGCACGTCCATGATGTGGCGCGACGAGGCGCCCTCGGGCAGCAGCGCCGCGGTCTCGTCGATCCCCCGCGCATTGACGTCGGCGATGCCGACGAACCAGCCCTGTCCGGCGAAATGGCGCGCGGTCGCGCGGCCGATTCCCGAACCGCCGCCGGTGATGAAGATCGCCTTTCGTGCCACGCCCGCTCTCCCTTACATTTATGTCAGCACCAGATGGTGCGAAGCCGGCGGGCACGTCAAGCCGCAATCGCGGCTTGGCAAGGGGCGGGTGGCGTCGCTATCAGGGCGGCAATGTTTCGCCTGCGCCTGATGTTCCTGACCTTGCTGGCCTTTTGCCTCGGCACCGCGCTTCCCGCCGAGGCGGCGGTGACGGTCAGCTTTTACAGCCATGATTTCGGTGATCGCTTTCCGCACGCCTTCATCACGGTCAAGGGCACGCTCGACGGCAGCGGACAGGCGGTCGACAATAATTTCGGCTTCACCGCAAAGAATGTCAGTCCGGCGATCCTGCTCGGGTCGGTGAAGGGCTATGTCCAGACGTCGAAGGCCGATTATATCGCCAAGAGCGACCGCCAGTTCAGCGTCACGGTCGACGACGCGACCTATGCGCGGCTGCTCGCCAAGGTCCGCGAATGGCAGGACCGCAAACAGCCGAGCTATAGCCTGAACAAGGCCAACTGCGTCCATTTCGTGATGGAACTGGCCGAGGTCGTCGGGCTGAAGGTCGATCGCAAGAGCAAGTTTTTCAAGAAGCCCAAGAGTTTCCTGCTGGAAGTGAAGGGGCTGAATCCGGGGCTGGGGTGACGGGGCCGGGTCCCGGATACAATCGGCATTCCATTCTCGTCACCCTGAACTTGTTTCAGGGTCCATGGCCTGCCGTTTCCTTCGGCGCGGCGTTGGACGAGACCTCAGGCCATGGATGCTGAAACAAGTTCAGCATGACGAATTGAAAGATAGCAGGCAACCGTTCAATTGCCCGCGTGCTTCCTCTGGACGCCGCGCCCGTTTCACCCTATGTTCAGGGAACGGGGAGCAATAATCTGCGCTCCCGACGTGTTGAGGGGCGATTCTTGCGGCTGTTGCTGACTCTTTTGGCGTTGCTCACCGGGTTTGCCACGGCGGACCGGGCCATGGCCGCGCCCGCCGTTCCGATGGCGATGGGGTCGCTGGTCCTGCTCGCCGAAAGCACGGGCAAGGCCGACACCGGCGACAGCGAACACCGCCCCGTCGCCACCACCCCCACCCGCCGCTCGAGCAGCAGCGGTGTCAGCGGCGGCAAGCCGCGCAAGGCGGCGCCGCCGCATCTTCCCGGCCTGTTGACCGGGGTCGACCGCGCGCTCGAATAGCCGCACCGGCCGGCGCCCTTGCCCGGGCCGCTTCCCTGCGTTCGCGCGGGGATTTTCTTTATAGACCGCGCGGCATCTTCGCCGCCCCGATCGCATCGAAATCCAAGGAAATTCCCTATGTTCGGCAGTCTTGCCAAGAGCCTGTTCGGCTCGTCCAACGAGCGTTACGTCAATTCGATCCGCAAGATCGTCGCCAGGATCAACGCCTTCGAGCCCGAACTCGAAGCCTATAGCGATGAACAGTTGCAGGCGCAGACGCAAAAGTTCCGCGACCGGCTCGATGCCGGCGAGACGCTCGACGATGTGCTGCCCGAAGCCTTTGCGACGGTGCGCGAGGCGTCGAAGCGCACGCTCGGTATGCGCCATTTCGACGTCCAGATGATCGGCGGCATCGTCCTCCACCGCGGCGAGATCGCCGAGATGGCGACCGGCGAGGGCAAGACGCTGATGGCGACGCTGCCCTGTTATCTCAATGCGCTCGAGGGCAAGGGCGTCCATGTCGTCACCGTCAACGACTATCTCGCCAAGCGCGACGCCGAATGGATGAGCGCGGTCTATGGCTTCCTGGGCCTGACCACCGGGATCATCGTCCCCAACCTCAACGAGATGCAGCGGCGCGAGGCTTATAACAGCGACATCACCTATGCGACGAACAACGAGCTGGGGTTCGATTATCTGCGCGACAATATGAAGTTCGACCGCGCGCAGATGGTCCACCGCGAGTTCAATTTCGGCATCGTCGACGAGGTCGATTCGATCCTGATCGACGAAGCGCGCACCCCGCTGATCATCTCGGGCCCGACCGACGACAAGTCGGAACTGTATATCCGCGTCAACGAGGTCGTGCATCAGCTCGTCGAAGAGGATTATGAAAAGGACGAGAAGGCGAAATCGATCAGCCTGACCGAGGACGGCACCGAGCATGTCGAGCGCCTGCTCGAAGCCGCCGGGCTGCTCCAGGGCAGCAACCTCTACGACATCGAGAACACCCAGGTCGTGCATCACGTCAACCAGGCGCTGAAGGCGATCGTGATGTTCAAGCTCGACACCGATTATATCGTCAAGGATGGCAAGGTCGTCATCATCGACGAATTCACCGGCCGCATGATGGACGGCCGCCGCTGGTCCGACGGCCTGCACCAGGCGGTCGAGGCCAAGGAAGGCGTCCAGATCGAGCCCGAGAACCAGACCCTCGCGTCGATCACCTTCCAGAATTATTTCCGCATGTATCCCAAGCTTTCGGGCATGACCGGCACCGCGGCGACCGAAGCGGCCGAATTCTTCGAAATCTACAAGATGAACGTCGTCACCATTCCGACCAACCGCCCGATCGCGCGGCAGGACGACGAGGATGAATTCTACAAGAATATCACCGACAAGTTCGGCGCGATCGCGCGCACGATCCGCGAGGCGCAGGAGCGCGGCCAGCCCGTGCTCGTCGGCACCGTGTCGATCGAGAAGTCGGAACTGCTGTCGTCCTTCCTCGAAAAGGAAAAGGTCGCGCACAGCGTCCTTAACGCGCGTTTCCACGAGAGCGAGGCGCATATCGTCGCGCAGGCGGGGCGCGCCGGCGCGGTCACCATCGCGACGAACATGGCGGGCCGCGGCACCGACATCAAGCTGGGCGGCAGCGAGGAGTTTCGCATCGAGGATGAGCTGAAGGACCTGCCCGAGGGCCCCGAACGCGACGCCGCGATCGCGCGCATCAACGAAGAAGTCGCCGCCGAGCGCGAAGCCGTGCGCGCCGCGGGCGGGCTGTTCGTGCTCGCGACCGAGCGTCACGAAAGCCGCCGCATCGACAACCAGCTTCGCGGCCGCTCGGGGCGCCAGGGCGATCCCGGCCTGTCGAAATTCTACCTCTGCCTCGACGACGATCTGCTGCGCATCTTCGGCCCCGACACGCTGTTTTCCAAGATGATGAACAAGAATCTGGAGGACGGCGAGGCGATCGGGTCGAAATGGCTGTCGAAGGCGATCGAGACCGCGCAGAAGAAGGTCGAGGCGCGCAACTACGATATCCGCAAGCAGGTCGTCGAATATGACAACGTCATGAACGACCAGCGCAAGGTCGTCTATGAACAGCGCGGCGAGATCATCGACAGCGAAACCGTCGACGACGTGATGGCCGAAATGCGGGCCGAGACGGTGAATGCGATCATCGCCGACGCCTGCCCGCCGGGCAGCTATCCCGAGCAATGGGACGTCGAGGCGATCAAGGAGCGAGTCGCCAATGTTCTCGACCTGGCGCCGCCGATCGACGACTGGATGCAGGAAGACGAACTCGACCCCGAAATCTTCGAGGGGCGCATCCAGGAACTCGCCGACGCCGCGGCCGCCGGCAAGGCGGCGCAGGTCGATCAGGACACCTGGCATAATGTCGAGAAATCGATCCTGATCCAGACGCTCGACCATCATTGGAAGGACCATCTCTCGACGCTCGACGCGCTGCGCCAGGCGATCTTCCTGCGCGCCTATGCGCAGAAACAGCCGATCAACGAATATAAGCAGGAGGCGTTCGCGCTGTTCGAGCGGATGCTCCAGAATATCCGCGAGGATGTGACGCGCACCGTGGCGCGGATCGATTTCCAGTTCCAGGAACCCGAGCCCGCGGCGCTGCCCGACCTGCCCGATTTCCTGACCAACCACATCGACCCCTTCACCGGCGAGGACAACAGCGCCGACATCGACGCGGGCGAACTCGGTGTGATCGCCAACACGCTGCCGCCGATGCAGGCGCCGCGGCCGGACCTGCCCGAAGGGGAAAACCCCTATGCGGCGCTGGAAATCAGCCGCAATGCGCCGTGCCCGTGCGGGTCGGGGCGCAAATACAAGCATTGCCACGGGGTGCTTTGACGCCTGCCGGCCCTTATTCTATCCCGTCATCCCGGCGAAGGCCGGGATCTCGACCTTGCGTCCATAAGCATCGGCGAGATCCCGGCCTTCGCCGGGATGACGGGATAGGGGATAGTCATGGCCAGCCTCGCCGCTTTCTTCGGCCTGACCGCCTTGCTCTATGCTGCGGTCGGGTTCGGCGGCGGGTCGACTTACACCGCGCTGCTGCTGCTCGGCGGCGTCGCGGTGGGGCTGGTTCCGGCGATCAGCCTGGCGTGCAACGTCATCGTCGTCACCGGCGGAACGATCCGCTTCGCGCGCGCCGGGGCGATGCCGTGGGCGACGGCGCTGCCGCTGATCGCGGTCGCGGCGCCGATGGCCTTTCTCGGCGGGCTGACCCCGGTCAAGCAGGGCGTGCTCGTCCTGCTCCTCGGCCTGTCGCTGCTCGCCTCGGCGCTCGCGCTGATGGTTCAGCCGCAGGCGGCGAGGCCCGTCGCGCTGCCCGCGAAGCTGCTGCTGCCGATCGTGGCGGGAATCGGCTATCTCGCCGGCGTCGTCGGCATCGGCGGCGGCATCTTTCTCGCCCCGATCCTCCATCTGATCCGCTGGGCCGAGGCGCGCTCGGTCGCCGCGACGGCGAGCCTGTTCATCCTCGTCAACAGCCTGTTCGGGCTGACCGGCCAGCTTATCAAGGGCAAGGGCGGCGCGATGCTTCACGCGGTTGCGGGGCATTGGCCGCTGCTGATCGCGGTGCTGATCGGCGGCGCGGTCGGGACCCAGCTTGCGGTCCGCGCCGGCGGCGCGACCCTGATCCGGCGGCTGACCGCGCTGCTCGTCGGGTTCGTCGGGGTGCGGCTGTTGTTCGGATTCTAGAATGCGCTGATTTCAAACGAACTTCCAGTTCCGTTCGTGTCTCGACTTCGCTCGACACGAACGGGCAAGTGGGTGTGTGTGTTCCCCTTTTTCAGCACTTTACCCATCTTGTCTTCCCGCGCGGCGGTGCTAGCATCCGCTCCATAAGCTTGACGGCCGCGTAGCCAGACAAGCGACGCAGCAGGCAGGAATGAAGGGGCCGCGCACGCCCGACCATCGCGTGCGGCCGGACCGTTGGCATGTTGCGTGGAAAGGGCTGGGGCATTTCCTTTTTCGACGAGATGACAGGACAGACAGGCGAGGTCCGGTCGCCCTATCGCGACTATCACGACTGGTTCGCGCAGGAGGACGCGGCACGCATCCAGCGCAAGACGCAGCAGGCCGAGGCCTTTTTTCGCACCACCGGCATCACCTTCAACGTTTACGGACAGGATGAGGCCGACGAGCGGCTGATCCCCTTCGACGTGGTGCCGCGCATCATCTCGGCCGGCGAATGGCGGCGGCTGTCGCGCGGGATCGAGCAGAGGGTGCGGGCGCTCAACGCTTTCCTCCATGATATCTACCATCGGCAGGAGATTTTGCGCGCCGGGCGGGTGCCGACCGAGCTGATCGCGCGCAACGAGGCGTTTTTGCCGATGATGATGGGGATGGACCCGCCGGGCGGCGTCTATATGCATATCAGCGGCATCGACATCGTGCGCACCGGCGCCGACGATTTCTATGTGCTCGAGGATAATGCCCGCACGCCGTCGGGCGTCTCCTACATGCTCGAAAACCGCGAGACGATGCTCCAGATGTTTCCCGAGCTGTTCGCGCGGATTTCGGTGCGCGAGGTGAGCGATTATCCGCTCAACCTGCTCAAATCGCTTTCGGCCTGCGCGCCGCCGCAATGCGCGGGCACGCCGACGGTCGCGGTGCTGACCCCCGGCATCCACAACAGCGCCTATTTCGAGCACAGCTTCCTCGCCGACCAGATGGGCGCCGAACTGGTCGAGGGGCACGATCTGCGCGTCGTTGCCGGGCGCGTGCAGATGCGGACGACGCAGGGGTATCGCCCGATCGACGTGCTCTATCGCCGCGTCGACGACGATTTCCTCGACCCGCTCAATTTCCGGCCCGACTCGCTGCTCGGCGTGCCCGGCATCTGGGATGTCTATCGCGCCGGCGGCATCACCATCGCCAATGCGCCGGGAACGGGGATCGCCGACGACAAGGCGCTCTACAGCTATATGCCCGACATCATCGAATTTTATACGGGCGAGAAGGCGCTACTCCCCAACGTGCCGACGTGGCGCTGTTCGGAGGCGGAGCATCTGAAGGAAGTGCTCGACCGGCTTCCCGAACTGGTGGTGAAGGAGGTTCACGGATCGGGCGGCTATGGGATGCTCGTCGGACCCACCGCGAGCAAGAAGGAGATTGCCGCGTTCCGCAAGAAACTGGAGGCCAATCCGGGCAATTATATCGCGCAGCCGACGCTGTCGCTGTCGACCGTGCCGATCTTCACCAAGGCGGGGCTGGCGCCGCGCCACGTCGATCTGCGCCCCTTCGTGCTGATGTCGCCGCAGGGGATCATCATCACGCCGGGCGGGCTGACGCGCGTCGCGATGACCCGCGGGTCGCTGGTGGTCAATTCGAGCCAGGGCGGCGGGACCAAGGATACCTGGGTGCTGGAGGATTGATGGGCGCGACCTTCACCTTCCCTCGTCATTGCGAGGAGCGAAGCGACGCGGCAATCCCCGGCCGTCGGCCGACACAGACAGTTGCTGACTGGAGATTGCTTCGCTTCGCTCGCAATGACGACGGACTCGGGAGCGCGCGCCCATGCTAGGGAAGACCGCCGGCAGCCTCTACTGGATGGCGCGCTATCTGGAGCGGAGCGAGAACAACGCCCGCCTGATCGACGCCGGGTTCCGCATCGCGCTGACGCGGTCGAACACCGCCGAGGCCGAATGGCGGTCGGTGCTGGTGACTGCAGGGCAGGACGGCCGGTTCCGCCAGGCGCATGGCGAGGATTACAGCTCGCAGCGCGTCGTCGATTTCATGCTGCGCGACCCCGCCAATCCGTCGAGCATCCTGTCGGTCATCAAGCAGGCGCGCGATAATGCCCGCACCGCGCGCACCTATCTGACCCGCGAGGTGTGGGAGGCGGTCAATACGAGCTGGATGACGCTGGGCGCGCTACTGAAGCGGCAGGTGCGCAAGGACGACCTGCCCGACGCGCTCGCCGCGATCCGGCGCCAGAACGGCCAGGTGCGCGGCGCGCTGACCGGGACGATGCTGCGCAACGACGGCTTTCATTTCGCGCAGCTCGGCACCTTCCTCGAGCGCGCCGACAACATCGCGCGCATCCTCGACGTCAAATATTATCTGCTGCTGCCGTCGGTCGCGCATATCGGCGGCTCGATCGACAATGTGCAGTGGGAGACGATCCTGCGTTCGGTGTCGGCGCACCGCGCCTATCGCTGGCTTTACGGGGCGGAGATCAGCGCGCTGAAGATCGCCGAATTCCTGATCCTCTATCGCCAGCTTCCGCGCAGCCTGGCCTTTTGCTGCGAACGGGTGGAGGAGCATCTGGGGCAGATCCAGCGCGGCTATGGTGAAGAAACCGAGGCGGGGCGGATGGCCGCGGCGCTGTGCCGCGACCGGCTTTCGGCGCCGATCCAGGCGATCTTCGATGGCGGCCTGCACGAATATCTGACCGGTTTCCTCGGCGCCACCGGCGCGCTCGCGCGCCAGATCGAGCGCGACTATCGGTTCGTGGAGTGACGATGAGACTGCACGTAGACCATAGCACCCAGTATCAATTCGACGGCCACGTCGCCTATGCGCTCCAGCAGCTTCGCCTGACGCCGAAGGAGCGACCGGGGCAGCAGCTCATCCACGACTGGACGATCGCGATCGAGGGGGGCGAGCGGCAGCTCCATTATACCGACCATCATGGCAACGGCGTCGATCTGGTGTCGGTCGGAGGCGGCGTGCGTGACCTCACGATTCGTTGCACCGGCGATATCGAGCTGGTGACGTGGGACGGGGTGATCGGGCCGCATCGCGGTGAGATGCCGTTGTGGACCTTCCTTCGCCCGACCCCGCTGACGCGCGCGGGACGCGGGGTGCGTGCGCTGACGGCGCAATTGGGGCGCGATTTCGCGTCGGATATCGAGCGCGCCCATGCGCTGTCGGTGCTGATCCTGGGCAAATTGCCCTGGCGCACCGGGGTCACCGATGCCGAGACGACCGCCGAACAGGCGCTGGCGGGCGAAGGCGGGGTCTGCCAGGATCACACCCATATCTTCATCGCCGCGATGCGCCACCTCGGCCATCCGGCGCGCTATGTCTCGGGCTATCTGATGATGAACGACCGCACGCAGCAGGACGCGACCCACGCCTGGGCCGAGGCCTATTTCGAGCATATCGGCTGGATCGGCTTCGACGTCAGCAACGGTCATTCGCCCGACCAGCGCTATATCCGCGTCGCGACGGGACTCGATTATCGCGATGCGGCCCCGGTTCGCGGGATGCGCTATGGCGCGGCGCAGGAAAATCTGGTTGTCCAGTTGCAGGTCCAGCAATAAGCGAGACTGACCGGGCGGGGGAAACAGGATTCGATGACCTATTGCGTTGGTATGCGGCTCAACAAGGGACTGGTGTTCATGTCGGACACCCGCACCAATGCGGGCGTCGACGATATTTCGCAGGTCCGCAAGATGCGAAGCTGGCATGTGCCGGGCGAGCGGGTGATCACGCTGATGTCGGCGGGTAATCTCGCGACGACGCAGGCGGTGGTCAGCCTGCTCGACGAGCGCACCAAGGCGCCCGCCGACCGGCATCCGTCGATCCTTGCCGCGCCGTCGATGTTCCAGGTCGCGACGATTATCGGCGAGACGCTGCGCGGCATCGTCACCCGCTATGGCGTCGAGGGGCCTGCGGCGGAATCGATCTTCCGTGCCTCGCTGATCGTCGGCGGCCAGATCAAGGGCAGCGAACCGCGCCTGTTCATGATCTATCCCGAGGGGAATTTCATCGAATCGGGCGAGGACAATCCCTTCTTCCAGATCGGCGAAACCAAATATGGGCGGCCGATGATCGTGCGCTCCTACGATCCGGTGATGTCGTTCGAGGATGCGGTGAAATTGCTGTGTGTCTCGTTCGATTCGACGATTCAGGCGAACGCCGGGGTCGATCTGCCGATCGACCTCAAGGTCCACGAACGCGACGATTTCGTGAGCGTCCGCGAGCGGCGGTTCGAGCGCGACGACCCCTATTATCAGAGCGTCGCCGACGGCTGGGCCGAAGCGCTGGGGATCGCGCTGGCGGAACTGCCGGACTTTCATTTCTAGGTCCCCCTCCCGCTTGCGGGAGGGGAGAAGATTATCTATTCTTCCGCCCCTCGATCAGCCCGTCCACCAGGCTCGGGTCCGCCAGCGTCGAGGTATCCCCCAGCGACCCGAAATCATTCTCCGCGATCTTGCGCAAAATCCGCCGCATGATCTTGCCCGACCGCGTCTTGGGCAGCGCGGGGGTCAGGTGGATATGGTCGGGGGTCGCGATCGGGCCGATTTCGGTGCGGACCTGTTGCTTGAGTGCCGTGGCGACGTTGTCGGTCGGCTCGACCCCGGCGTTCAGCGTGACATAGGCGTAGATGCCCTGGCCCTTGATGTCGTGCGGGAAGCCGACCACCGCGGCCTCGGCGACCAGATCGTGCAGCACCAGCGCGCTTTCGACCTCGGCGGTGCCCATGCGGTGGCCGGAGACGTTGATGACGTCGTCGACGCGTCCGGTGATCCGCCAATAGCCGTCGCCGTCGCGGCGGCAGCCGTCGCCGGTGAAATATTTGCCCTTGTAGGTCGAAAAATAGGTCGCGGCGAAGCGGTCGTGATCGCCATAGAGCGTGCGCGCCTGCCCCGGCCAGCTATGCGTGAGGCAGAGATTGCCCTCGGCCGCGCCGCCGCTCTGTTCGTCGGCGAGCACCACGCCCTCGGCATCGACGAGTTGCGGGCGGACCCCGAAGAAGGGGCGCCCGGCGCTTCCCGGCTGCATCGCGTGCGCGCCGGGCAGGGTGGTGATCATGATGCCGCCGGTTTCGGTCTGCCACCAGGTGTCGACGACGGGAACGCGGCCCTTGCCGACGGTCTGATGATACCAGCGCCACGCTTCGGGATTGATCGGCTCGCCGACGCTGCCGAGCAGGCGGAGCGACGACAGGTCGTGCCGCGTCACATAATCGTCGCCCTCGCGCATCAGCGCGCGGATCGCGGTCGGCGCGGTGTAGAGAATGTTCACCTGATGCTTGTCGACGATGCGCCAGAAACGGTCGTGGTCGGGATAGTTGGGCACGCCCTCGAACATCAGGCTCGTCGCGCCGTTCTGGAGCGGGCCATAGACGACATAGCTGTGGCCCGTGACCCAGCCGATGTCGGCCGAGCACCAGAAGATTTCGCCCGGCCGGTAATCGAAGCCGTAGAAGAAGGTCGAGGCGACCCACACCGCATAGCCGCCGACGGTGTGCAGCACGCCCTTCGGCTTGCCGGTCGAGCCCGAGGTGTAGAGGATGAACAGCGGGTCCTCGGCGCCCATCGGCTCGCACGGGCACGCGCCCTCGACGTCGGCCGACAGCGCGTCGTACCAATGGTCGCGGCCTTCCTTCATCGCGACGTCGCCGCCGGTGTGGGCGATGACGAGCACTGCCTTCACGTCGATGCGCTCGAGCGCCTTGTCGACATTGGCCTTGAGCGGGATGGTCTTGCCGCCGCGCAGCCCCTCGTCGGCGCAGACCACCCAGTCGCTGGCGCAATCCTCGATGCGGCCGTGGATCGCCTCGGGCGAAAAGCCGCCGAAAATGACGCTGTGGACCGCGCCGATGCGCGCGCAGGCGAGCATCGCCACCGCGCCTTCGGGGATCATCGGCATATAGATGGTGACGCGGTCGCCCTTCCGGACCCCCATCTTCTTGAGCGTGTTCGCGAAGCGAATGACGTCGGCGAGCAGCGCGGCATAGCTGATATGGCGCGTCTCGCCGTCGGGCGCGTCGGGCTCGAAGATGATCGCGGTGCGGTCGCCATGCCCGGCGGCGACATGGCGGTCGACGGCATTGTGGCAAAGGTTGAGGACGCCATCCTCATACCATTTGATATCGACCGGATCGAAGGACCAGCCGGCAATTTTCGTCGGCGGCGTCACCCAGTCGAGGCGCTTCGCCTGTTCGGCCCAGAAGGCGTCGGGATCGGCGATGCTCTCCGCATAGAGGCGGTCGTAATCGGCGGCGGTGCAATGGGTGTTCGCGGCCGCGTCGGCGGGAACGGGGACGAAGGGTTCGGAGGGGGGCAATTCGGACGACACGGCGACTCTCCCAATGGGCTTTGCTTTGCTCGTTTGAATCGATAACCCGCGAGCCACAAACTGCAAGGGCGTGGAGGATTATGCTTCTCGTCATGCCGGACTTGATCCGGCATCCGCCTTTGCCTTCAGACAGGCAGACCCCGGATCACGTCCGGGGTGACGAGGAAGGAATTATGATGACGGCCATCGGCGAAGAAGTCGGGCGTCTGCTGGACGCCTTGGGTGTCGACCGCACCATATGGACCGACGGATCGATGCCGGCGCTGACCCCGCTGACCGGCGAGCAGATCGGGATGGTGCGCGTCGTGGATGCCGCCGATGTCGATGCGGCGCTGAATCAGGCGGTCGCGGCGTTCCGCGCCTGGCGCGCGGTTCCGGCGCCGCGCCGCGGCGAGCTGGTGCGGCTGTTCGGCGAGGAACTGCGCGCCGCGAAGGACGATCTGGCGGCGCTGGTGACGATCGAGGCCGGCAAGATTCCGTCCGAAGGCGCGGGCGAGGTGCAGGAGATGATCGACATCTGCGACTTCGCGGTCGGGCTGTCGCGCCAGCTTTACGGCCTGACGATCGCGACCGAGCGGCCGGGGCACCGGATGATGGAGGTCTGGCACCCGCTCGGCGTCGTCGGGGTGATTTCGGCGTTCAATTTCCCGGTCGCGGTATGGGCGTGGAACGCGGCGCTGGCGCTCGTCTGCGGCAACAGCGTTCTGTGGAAGCCGTCGGAAAAGACGCCGCTGACCGCGCTCGCCGTGCAGGCGATCTTCGCGCGCGCGGCGGCACGCTTCGGCGATGCGCCCGCCGGGCTGTCGCAGCTTTTGATCGGTGGGCGCGAGGCGGGCGAGGCGCTGGTCGACGATCCGCGCGTCGCGCTGGTGTCGGCGACCGGGTCGACGCGGATGGGCCGCGCCGTGGCGCCGCGGCTCGCGCAGCGCTTCGCGCGCGCGATCCTCGAACTCGGCGGCAATAATGGGGTGATCGTCGCGCCCTCGGCCGACCTCGACCTCGCGCTGCGCGGCGTCGCCTTCGGGGCGATGGGGACTGCGGGGCAGCGCTGCACGACGACGCGGCGGCTGTTCCTCCACGATCGCATCTATGATGAGTTTGTCGCGCGGCTGAAGGCGGCTTATGCCAGCGTCGCGGTCGGGAATCCGCTGGCGGGCGAGGTGCTCGTCGGGCCGCTGATCGACCGCGCTGCGTTCGAGGCGATGCAGGAGGCGCTGGCGGCAGCGCGGGCGGCAGGCGGTATCGTGCATGGCGGCGAACGCGTGGGCGAAGGCGCGAGCTTCTATGTCCGCCCGGCGCTGATCGAGATGCCGGGGCAGGTCGGGCCGGTGCTGGAGGAGACGTTCGCGCCGATCCTCTACGTCATGCGCTATGACGATCTGGACGCGGCGATCGCCCAGCATAATGCGGTCGCGGCGGGGCTGTCGTCGGCGATCTTCACCACCGACCTGCGCGAGGCGGAACGCTTCCTCGCGGCGAGCGACTGCGGCATCGCCAACGTCAATCTGGGGACGAGCGGGGCCGAAATCGGCGGCGCGTTCGGCGGCGAGAAGGAGACCGGCGGCGGGCGCGAAAGCGGGTCGGACGCGTGGCGCCAATATATGCGGCGCGCGACGAACACGGTGAATTATTCGGACGCGCTGCCGCTGGCGCAGGGGGTAAGTTTCGATCTCTAGTTCCCCTCCCGCTTGCAGGAGGGGTTAGGGGAGGGCGTGTCGCTCTCCCGCACCTTGGTTTTCAAACAGGCCCTCCCCCGACCCCTCCCGCAAGCGGGAGGGGAGAGGTTTACGCTCGCCACCCATAGCCATCATCGAGTGCGACGATCTGTCCACTCGTCCCCACCGGCTCCGCCTTCCCGTCGGTCAGGAACGCCAGCATCGCGGCGTCGCTCACATCGACGTGCGCGAGCGTGCGGCTTCCCTCTGGCGTGCGCGCCACGACGACGCCCGCCTTCGGCGCGCCGTCGCGGCCGTAGAAGACCGTGTAGCTCTCGATCGTCGCCGGCCCGGCATAATCCTGGACCAGTTCGGGCACGGGGCCGCGCTTTGCCTCGGCTTCGGCCTGATAGTCGAAATCCTGCGGAAAGCTCGCCGCCGCGATCGGCCGGTTCCCCAGCACGATGCAATGATTGTCGGTCGCGAAACCGCCGTTGGCGAAGAGGAAGCCGTAGCGGCCGTCGCTCCGCAGCTTTTGGACCATCGAGACCACGGCATGGCTCATATAATTGGCGATCGGCCCGCCGCCGAAGGTCAGGCCGCCGAACACGCTCGACGGGCGGTCCCACGGCCAGCCGAGGATGCGCCGCGCCATCTTCGGCACGCAGGGGAAACAGCTGTAAAGTTCGACGCAGTCGAGATCCGCTACGCTCATGGCGTTGAGCGCGAGCGTGCGCGTGATCGACGTCTCCATGCTGACGCTGCCGTCGTAGCGGTCGCGGCGGACGATGCTCGCGGGTTCCTTCGCCGCGGCGCCCATGCCGACATAGATGAGGCGATCCTCGGCGATGCCGCGGCGGCGTGCCTCGGCAAGGCTGGCGACGAGAAAGCCCGCGCCCTGATTCACCGACGAATTGGCGACCATCAGCTTCGAATAGGGAAAGGCGATCGGGCGGTTGCGCTCGTCGACGCGGAGGATGTCGGCGGGCGAGGCAGGCTTCCTGATCCACGCGCCGGAATTTGCGGCCGCGACCTCGGAAAAGCGCGACCAGATTTCGGCGCTTTCGGCCTGTGCGTCGGTGAGGCTCTGATTCCACGCCGCGCGCGTTGCATTTTCGTAGAGCGGATAGACGTCGACCGGCGCGGCGAGACCGTGTTTCTGCGCATAGTCGGGCTCGCGCCGCGTCGCGACCTTGCGGATCGCATTATAGCTCTTGTCCTCGCCGCTCGCGGCCTTGGCGGCGCGGCCTGCGGCGGTGCGCAACGCTTCGCCGCCGACGACAGCCGCCAGTTTGACTTCGCCCGCGCCGATGCGGTTCGCGGCTTCGTTGAGCAGGCGGACCGGCGTGTCGCCGTGCGGCGCGGCGGACTGGTAATTGATCGCGGGGCGGGCGCCGATCGCCGCCGCCAAGGGTTCGCAGAGCTTGCCGAGATGGTGGAAGCTGATCTGGTCGACGATCGCGAGGCTGTCGATCTCGGCGAGCGATACGCCCGCATCCTGTGCCGCGACCTGCAACGCCGCGACCATCAGGCCGAGCGAGTCGAGCCCCTGGTCGGGGTCGTCGGGGCGGTCGTTGACCTGCCCGACGCCGATAATGACGGGAATGCGCTCGGGATCGGTCATCATGTCAGCGGGCTTTCCAGACGGGCTTGCGCTTTTCGGCAAAGGCGCGCGGCCCTTCGCGGGCATCCTCGCTCGCCATCAGCGCGCGGCGCTCACGGCTGTTGTCGTCCCAGTGCGCGTCGTCGCCGGCGATCTGCCCGTCGATGATGCGCAGCGCGACGCGCTTCGACGCCTGCACCGACAGCGGCGCGTTGCCCGCGATCTTTTCGGCGAGCGCGATGGCGGTCGGCATCAGCTCGGCGAGCGGAACGACGCGGTTCGCGAAGCCGTAACGCAGCGCGGTCGCGGCATCGAAGGGATCGCCGGTCAGCAGATGCTCCATCGCCAGCTTCGGCGGCAGCTGCTTGACGATGCGGAAGGCGCCGCCCGCCGCCGCGAACAGCCCAACCTTGACCTCGGGCAGGCCGAACTGGGCATTTTCGGCGGCGACGATCAGGTCGCACATCAGCGCGAGCTCGCAGCCGCCGCCAAAGGCGAAGCCGTTGACCGCGCCGATCACCGGCTTCGAGATCGGGTGCGCGGCAAAGCCGCCGAAGCCCCACGCCTGCTGCGCCTTGTCGTCGGGGGCCAGCGCGCCGCCGCGCGACAGCGCGACGAGGTCGGCGCCCGCGCAGAACGCCTTGTCGCCCGCGCCGGTGACGATGACGACGCGGATGTCGGGGTCGGCCTCGGCTTCGTCGAGCGCGATGCCGATGCCGACATGGACCGCGGCGTTGACCGCGTTGCGCGCCTCGGGCCGGTTGATCGTGATGGTCAGGATATGGCCGTTGCGTGTCGTGAGGACGGCGGGGGCGGCGGTGTCGGTCATGCGAATCTCTCCCTTTCGGGCGAGTATCGGCGCGAGTTGACGTTTACGTCAACTGGAAAGGGTGCGATCATGCAGTGTGTCCCCGCGAAGGCGGGGACCCATCTCCTGCCGGTTCAAAATAGCGCTGCCGGATGATGGGCACCCGCCTTCGCGGGTGCACACGGCTTGTTTATGTTCGGCAGATCAGATCGACTGCCCGGTCTTGGCCCAGTCGGCGAGGAAGCCTTCGATGCCCTTTTCGGTCAGGACATGCTTGAACAGGCCCTTGATGACCGAGGGCGGCGCGGTCATCACGTCGGCGCCGATCTTCGCGGCTTCGAGGACGTGGATGCCGTGGCGCACGCTCGCGACGAGGATTTCGGTGTCATAGGCATAATTGTCATAGATCAGCCGGATATCGGCGATCAGCTGCATCCCGTCGAAGCCATTGTCGTCGTGACGCCCGACGAAGGGCGAGACGAAGGTCGCCCCCGCCTTCGCCGCGAGCAGCGCCTGCGTCGCCGAGAAGCAGAGGGTGACGTTGACCATCGTCCCGTCGCCGGTCAGCGCCTTGCAGGTCTTCAGCCCGTCGATCGTCAGCGGCACCTTGATGCAGACATTGTCGGCGATCTTGCGGAGGATTTCGGCCTCCTTCATCATCGTTTCATGGTCGAGCGCGACGACCTCGGCCGACACCGGTCCATCGACGATGGCGCAGATTTCCTTCGTCACTTCCTTGAAATCGCGACCCGACTTGGCGATCAGCGACGGGTTGGTCGTCACCCCGTCGAGCAGGCCGGTCGCGGCGAGTTCCTGAATGTCGGCGATTTCGGCGGTGTCGGCAAAGAATTTCATGGCGCGGGCGTTCCTGCTGGATGGGTGATTCGGGATTGCGACCGCCCTAGAGCAAGACGGGCGCAAATTGAACCATCGCTACCCCTCCTCGTCACCCCGGACTTGATCCGGGGTCCCGCTATGCAACGGTGAAAAGCTGGACCCCGGATCAAGTCCGGGGTGACGGGAGTGGGAAAGCGCTGGAGTTCTTTCTTTGTTCCCGTTAAGCGGCGGGCATGGCCAAAGCGAAACGCCAATATGTCTGCCAGAATTGCGGCGCCGTCAGTTATCGCTGGCAGGGACAGTGCGCCGATTGCGGCGAGTGGAACACGCTGATCGAAGAGGCGGCGGAAACCGTCTTTTCGGCCAAGCACGACCTGTCGCGCGGCGGGCGGACGCTGGCGCTCGAAACGCTCGACGCGCACAGCGTGATGCCCGACCGGATGCTCTGCGGCATCGCCGAGTTCGACCGCGCGCTGGGCGGCGGCTTCGTCGCGGGATCGGCGACGCTGATCGGCGGCGATCCGGGGATCGGCAAATCGACCTTGCTGCTCCAGGCCGCGGGACGGCTCGCGAAAGCGGGCAAGTCGGTCGTCTATATCAGCGGCGAGGAGGCCGCGGCGCAGGTGCGGCTGCGCGCGCAGCGGCTGGGGCTCGGCGATGCGCCGGTGGCGCTGGCGAGCGCGACCTCGGTGCGCGACATCCTCGCGACGCTCGACAGCCGGACGGCCGATTTCGTCGTCATCGATTCGATCCAGACGATGCATAGCGACCTGATCGACAGTGCCCCCGGCACCGTCAGCCAGGTCCGCGCAAGCGCGCAGGAACTGATCCGCTACGCCAAGGACAGCGGCGCGGCGATCGTGCTCGTCGGCCATGTCACCAAGGACGGGACGATCGCGGGGCCGCGCGTCCTCGAACATATGGTCGATACGGTGCTGGCGTTCGAGGGCGAGCGCAGCCATCTTTACCGCATCCTCCGCGCGGTCAAGAACCGCTTCGGCGGCACCGACGAGATCGGGGTGTTCGCGATGGGCGAGGAGGGGCTGGGCGAGGTCGCCAACCCGTCGAGCCTGTTCCTGACCGACCGCGGCCGCGACGTGCCGGGGTCGGTGGTCTTCCCGGCGCTCGAAGGCACGCGGCCGGTGCTGGTCGAGGTGCAGGCGCTGACCGTTCGCCTCGCGAGCGGGGCGACCCCGCGCCGCGCGGTCGTCGGCTGGGACAGCGGGCGGCTGGCGATGGTGCTCGCGGTGCTGGAGGCGCGTTGCGGGCTGCAGATGGGCGCGGCCGAAGTCTATCTGAACGTCGCGGGCGGTTACCGGCTGACCGATCCCGCCGCCGACCTCGCGGTCGCCGCCGCGCTGATCTCGGCGTTCAGCGAGCGGCCGGTGCCCGCCGACGCAATCGTTTTCGGCGAATTGTCGCTGTCGGGCGAAATCCGCCCCGTCGCCCACGATGCGCTGCGCCTTCGCGAGGCGGCGAAGCTCGGCTTTTCAAGGGGCTGGGGACCGAAAGGCATGAAGGGCGTCAACGGGATCGGCGTCACCGGCTTTGCCCGGCTCGGCGAACTGGTTGATCTGATGCTCGGGCGTGACTAGATCGGCGGATATCAAGTTATTCCGTTCGCCCTGAGCTTGTCGAAGGGCTGTTCTTTCCGGCCGGAAGGAGAAAAAGGACGGTGCCCTCCGACTGCCTGCCACGGCAGGCGCGCAGGACAGGTTTAACAAGCTCAGCACGAACGGTTGTATTTCATGCGTGATTTCTGGATTGCGGTCCGATGGCAAATCTGACGGCCCTCGACATTCTCGTGCTCACGCTGGTCGGCGGCGGCGCGGTGCTCGGTTTCCTGCGCGGGCTGGTGCAGGAGGTGACGTCGCTTCTCGCCTGGGTCCTCGCGATCCTCGCGGTGCGCTTCTTCCATCCAATGGTCACCGATTTCGTCGCGCGCTGGATCGAGGCGCCCGGCGGCGCGGCGATGCTCGCCTTCGTGATCCTGTTCGGCGGGGTCTTCGCGCTCGCCAAATGGGGGTCGCGGACGATGGGGCAGCGCAGCCGCGCCTCGCTGGTCGGCGGCTTCGATCGCGGGCTCGGCGCCGGCTTTGGCGCGGTCAAGGGGCTGATGGTCGCGACCCTGCTCTTCATGGCCGCGACTTTGCTTTACGACATCGGCTACGGCAATGCGCAGCGCCCCGGCTGGATGGCGGACAGCCGCACCTATCCGGCGCTGAGCGCGACGAGCGCGGCGCTGAGCAAGGTGATCGCCGAGCGGCGCGCCGAAGCCCGGTCGGCGCAGGCGGACGCCGACAAGCAGGCCGCGAGCGCGCGATGAGCGGCGCGCTCTACAATCGCGACATATTGGCGCTCGCGGTGGGATCGGCCGACTTTCCCCCGCGCGCGGATGCGCGGCATCGCGTGTCGGCGCGGGCGCCCTTGTGCGGCAGCGCGATCCTGCTCGATGTCGATACCGACGATGAGGACCGGGTGAGCGGCATCGGTATGCATGTCGAGGCGTGCGCGCTGGGGCAGGCGTCGGCGACCCTGCTCGCGCGCCACGCGGCGGGCCGGAGCCTCGCCGAAATCCGCGCCGCGCGGGGCGCCATCGCGCGCTGGTTCGCGGGCGAGGGCGGACTGCCCGACTGGCCGGGCTTCGACCTGCTCGCCGCCGCGCGGGACTATCCCGCGCGCCACGGCGCGATCCTGCTCCCCTTCGACGCCGCGGTCGCGGCGCTCGAGGGACAGGCGGCGCCGGCATGAGCCTGACGGGTCTCGCGGCGGGCGCGGCGGCGGCCGTGAGCGAAACCGCGACCGACGCCGCGCTGCTCGAAGGCGCGATCCTGCTGGGCGTCGCGACCTTGTTCGTGCTGCTCTTTCGCCGCCTCGGCCTCGGCGCGGTGCTCGGCTATCTGATCGCCGGCGCGCTCGTCGGGCCGCACGGGCTGGGGCTGGTCGGCGGCGCCGAATCGAAGCTCGCCTTCGCCGAGATCGGCATCGCCTTCCTGCTCTTCCTCGTAGGCCTCGAACTCCACCCGCGGCGGCTCTGGGACATGCGGCGCGCGATCTTCGGGCTTGGGCTCGCGCAGGTCGTCGTGACCGGGTTGATCCTTGCCGGGCTGATCTTCGTGACGCTGGGTTTCAGTTGGCAGGCGGCGCTGGCGCTCGGCCTGCCGCTCGCGCTGTCGTCGACCGCGCAGGTGCTGCCGAGCCTCAAAAGTTCGGGGCGGATCAACTCGCCTTTCGGCGAAAAGGCCTTTTCGATCCTGTTGTTCCAGGACCTCGCGATCGTGCCGATGATCACGATCATCGCCGCGCTGTCGCGCGCGCCCGCTGATCCCTCGGCGCCGCCGGGCTGGCAGATGGCGCTGACGACGGTCGGCGCGATCCTGATTCTCGTGCTGGTCGGTCGCTTCGTCGTCAATCCGCTGCTCCGCCTCGTCGGCCGCTATGGCGAACGCGAATTGTTCGTCGTCGTCGGGTTGCTTGCGGTGCTGGCGAGCGCGGCCTTCATGCACAGTCTCCACTTGTCGACCGCGCTGGGGGCTTTCATCGCGGGGGTGATGCTCGCCGATTCGCCGTATCGGCACGAGATAGAGGCCGATGTCGAGCCGTTCCGCCTCGTGCTGCTCGGCCTCTTCTTTCTCGCGGTCGGGATGGTGCTCGACGTCGGCGTCGTGATGCAGCGGCCTTTGCTGGTTCTCGCGCTCGCCGCCGGGCTGGTCGCGGTCAAGACGGCGGTGCTCACCCTGCTTGTCCGCCTGTTCGGCAAGCCGTGGAGCACCGCGCTCGGCCTTGGCCTGCTGCTCAGCCAGGGCGGTGAGTTCGGCTTCCTGCTTTTCACCCAGGCGGCCGACGCGATGCTCGTCGCGCCCGCGGCGGCGAGCCTGTTCAGCGCGGTCGTGACCCTGTCGATGATGACGACGCCGTTCCTGATGCTGTTCGCGCGCAATCTGGAATATTCGCCGGGCAGCGAGGCCGATCTCGATGACCCCGAAAATGCGCCGCGCGGGTCGGCGCTCGTCATCGGTTACGGCCGTTTCGGGCAGATCGTCGCGCAGATGCTCCACGCGGTCGATTGTTCGGTGACGCTGATCGACAAGAAGCCGAGCCAGATCGAACTGTCGGGGCGTTTCGACACCAAAGTCTATTTCGGCGACGGGCTGCGCATCGACGTGCTGCGCCGCGCGGGCGCCGAGGAGGCACGGCTGATCATCTTCTGCACCGACGACCGCAGCATCGACGCCGCCGCGCTGGCGCCGGTGGTCGAGGCGTTCCCCGATGCGCGCGTGCTGGCGCGGGTGTTCGACCGGCGGCAATTGCTGGCGATCGACGGCGCGGGGGCCGTGGGCGCGGTGCGCGAGGTGTTCGAAAGCTCGATCGCGCTCGGCGCGATGGCGCTGCAGCAGCTCGAGGTCGCGCCGCGCGAGATCGAGGATGTCGAGCTGGCGCTGCGCCAGCTCGATGCCGAACGGCTCGGGATGCAGATCAGCGAAGGCGATCTCGGCGCGGGGCGCGACTATCGCTTCGTTGCGGGCGGCGGTCGGCAGGCGGCGAGCGTGCTGGAAGCGCTGCGCGAGCGGCGCGCGGCGGCGAAACGCGCGCGCGAAGAAGCCGAGAGCGAGGCGGCGGCGTAGTCGCGCGCGAGGCCGCGGGGCCACTCCAAAGTTCAGGAAAGTTCAGCCCTGCGCGCACTCCGGTTTGGACCTCGCGGCGTGCTCATGCGTCCGGCAAGCCCGGCCATGACCGCATCCGCGCGCTAAGCGGCGACCTCTTTTTGTTCACCAATGAAAGAGGAGGATGAAGGCTGGCATAGCCCGATAATGTAGGAAAGGCCTATTTGGGCGATGTCGGCTTTGGGGTGGGGAGCAGACACTGGGTTCTATTAAGCCCCTCCCCTTCAGGGGAGGGGTTGGGGTGGCAACTTCCGCTCGATTTCGGCGATGCGGCGCTTTTGCAACGAAAGGGATTTCGACCATTGGCGCGCGGGGCTATATTATACCGCCCAAGCCGCGCGCTATGATGGTTTTCGCGGGCGGAACATGGTTATCGGACGAACGGCGGGCATTGGATATTGCGCGAGGCGATGAGATCGGGAAAAGGCCGGAGGAGAATGTGGCTGGCGGGCCTGGCGCTGGTGCTGCTGGCCTTCCTGCTGTTGCTCTTTTATCTGGGGCGGCCGATCGCGCCTCGAACGACCGAGGTGGACGTGACCGACACAATCGCCCAAAGCGGCCCGAGCACAGCCCCCAAGGATAGGTGATGACGAAAAAGCTGCTGACGCTGACTTTGGCCCTGTCGGGCACCGCGATGGCGGCGGCGCTGGTGCTGCCCGCGATCGCGCAGGAATCGCTGCTGCCCGAGGGTTTCGGCAATCCGGCCGATACGCCCGCGCCAAAACCCTCGCCGACGCCGTCGCCCAGTTCGACCGCGACGCCGAAATCGCCGGCGCCCTCACCCCCGTCTTCCCCGTCGGTCGGCGCTCTGCCGCCCGCCGTGACTCCGACCCTGACCGACGCCGCAAGCGAAGACGGCGACGAGAGCGGCGACGAGGAGGAGGTCGCCTCGGGCGGGCTGAAATACGACCTGCCGCCCGGCGCGCGGCGGCTGCTGTCGCGGATCGGGCCGCTGACCCCCGAAACGGGCGGCCTCGCGCCCGACGCATTCGGTGTGCGCGGCCAATATGCGGCGGCGATCATGCGCAAGACCAATGGGGCGCTCGCGTCGCGCTGGGGGCAGATATTGCTGCGCCGCGCGCTGTCGTCGGCGATTGACACGCCCGACACGATCAACGGCGCCGACCTGGCCGCCGACCGCGCCGGGCTGCTCTTGCGCATGGGCGAATCGACCGCGGCGCGCTGGATCGTCCAGTCGGTCGACTATGACCGCGCGAGCCCGCGGCTGGTGCAGGTCGCGCAGCAGACCTTCCTCGCCAACGCCGATCCGGCCGGGCTCTGCCCCTATGTTCCCGCCGGCCTTGCGCATGGCGAGGAGCAGTCGTGGCGGCTGGCGTCGGCGATCTGCGCCGGATTGTCGGGCGAGGCCGGTCCGGCGGGCTGGGCGATCGGGCGCGTCCGGTCGAGCGGCAAGATCAGCAATTTCGACATATTGCTGACCGAGCGGGTGCTCGGCGCGACCGGCGCGGGGCGCCGCTCGACGACGATCGAATGGGACAAGGTCGACCGGCTGACGAGCTGGCGCTTCGGCCTCGCCACCGCGACCGCGATCGACATCCCCGCCGAGCTTCGCGCCGGCGAGTCCGCCTATATGCGCGGCTGGACCGTGCTGGCGCCGATGACCGACATGGCCGACCGCGTCGCCGCGGCACCCGACGCGGCGGCGCGCGGCGTGCTGTCGAGCGAGGCCTATGTCTCGCTGCTGAGCGCGGCGTCGAGCGAGGAGGAGCCGCCCGAAGCGGTCGCGGCCCAGCTCGGCGAACTGCGCGATGCCTTCGGGTCGGCGACCGGGGCCGAACGCTATGCCGCGATGCAGGGATTGTGGGGCGCGGGATCGAACCCGGCACAGCGCTACGCCGCGCTCGTTGCGACCGCGCGCGCCGCGGCGGGGCTGCCGACCGGCACCAACGTCGGCGGCGATCCGTGGCAGCTTCTGGGATCGATGCTCGCCGCGGGATACGACGCCAACGCGATGGCGTGGGTTCAGAAACTCGACGTCGGCAGCCGCGCCTGGGGTGTGATGGCGGTCGGATCGCCGCGCGCGCTGACCGGGGTGAGCGCGGGCAGCATCGGCAATTTCTCCGGCAACGACGACAGCGCCGATTATCTGCGCTCGAAATTCCTCGTCGCCGGGCTGGCCGGGCTCGGGCGCCTCGATGCCGGGCAGGCGGCGTCGGCGGCGGGCGACCTCGACATGAACCTCGGCAAGCAGACGCGCTGGTCGCGCGCGATCATGGCGGCGGCCGAACGGCGCGAGCCGGGGATGGTCGCGCTGATCGCGGCGGCGGGGATGCAGGGCGACTGGTCGAAGATCCCGCCCTATCACCTCTATTACATCACCCGCGCGCTGCGCGACGTCGGGCTGGAAGCCGAAGCGCGGATGATCGCCGCCGAAGCGCTGGTGCGTGTCTGACATAGTCCGATTCCCCGAGCGAAGCCGAGGGGCTCGTTCGAGCGAAGCGAGAACCCGCACCATCGCTGCCTCGACTTCGCTCGGCAGGGCCCCTCGGCTTCGCTCGGGGAATCGGCTCAATGCGATAAGCTCCAGACCAATGAGCTTGAAGTGAGTGACAGCACCCTGATCGACCGCTTTCTGGAGATGATGGCGGCCGAGCGCGGGGCGTCGCGCAATACGCTCGCGGCCTATAAGCGCGACCTGGAGCAGGCGGCGGAGAGGGTGCGCGGTTCGCTGGGCGAGGCGGGGGGCGACGATCTGCGCGCGCTGATGGCGGGTTATGCGTCGCTCGCGGCGAGCAGCGCGGCGCGCAAGCTGTCGGCGCTGCGGCAATTCTTTGCTTTCCTGCTCGACGAGGGCGAGCGCGCCGACAATCCCGCGCTCGACATCGCGCGCCCGGCGACGCGGCGGCCCTTGCCGCGCATATTGACGCACGACGATGTCGAGCGGCTGTTCGCGCAGGCGGGCGAGGAAGCGCGCGGTGAGGCACCGCCGGCGCAGGCGGTGCGAATGCTGCTGCTGCTCGAACTTCTCTATGGATCGGGGCTGCGCGCGAGCGAACTCGTATCGCTGCCGCGCCGCGCGGCTTCGGGCGGGCGCGAGTTTCTGATCATTCGCGGGAAGGGCGACAAGGAAAGGCTGGTGCCGCTATCCGAGCGCGCGCGCGCCTGCCTCGACCGCTGGCTGCCGTTGGTCGCGGACGGTTCGCCGTGGCTCTTTCCGTCGGGAAAGGCGCATCTCACGCGCGTGCGGCTGTTCCAGATGCTGCGCGAACTTGCGGCACGCGCCGGGATCGACCCGACCGCGATCAGTCCGCATGTGCTGCGCCATGCCTTCGCCACGCATCTGCTGGAGGGCGGGGCGGATTTGCGCGCGCTGCAACTGATGCTCGGCCATGCCGACATCGCGACGACCGAAATCTATACGCATGTCGACAGCAGGCGGCTGGTCGAGCTGGTGAACCGGCGGCATCCGCTGGCGCAGATGGGGGCGCAAAGGGACGAGCAGTAAAAACCCGTTCGCGACGGGGCATGGGCGTTGGCATCGGGTCAGGCGTTGACCTCGCCCGGCCTTCGCATTAGCGCTCCCCTATGACAGCCTTTCTGGATTTCGAGAAACAGGTCGCGGCGCTCGATCGGCAGATTGCCGAATTGCGCGAGATGGGGGACGACCCCTCGCTCAACATCGACGGCGACATCGCGCGGCTGGAGGACAAGTCCTCGAAATTGCTGCGCGACATCTATTCGAAGCTGACCCCGTGGCAGAAGACGCAGGTCGCGCGCCATCCCGACCGGCCGCATTTCAAACATTATGTCGCGGACATGTTCGACGACTGGATGCCGCTGGCGGGCGACCGCAATTTCGGCGACGATCAGGCGATTCTCGGCGGGCTCGCGCGCTTTCGCGGCCGCCGCGTGATGGTGATCGGCCATGAAAAGGGCGACGACATCCCGTCGCGCATGAAGCATAATTTCGGCATGGCGAAGCCCGAAGGCTATCGGAAAGCGATCCGCCTGATGCAGCTTGCCGACCGTTTCGGGCTGCCGGTGGTGACGCTGGTCGATACCTCGGGCGCCTTTCCCGGCATCCAGGCCGAGGAGCGCGGACAGGCCGAGGCGATCGCGCGCTCGACCGAGCAATGCCTTGCCCTGGGCGTGCCGATGGTCGCGGCGATCGTCGGCGAGGGCGGATCGGGCGGCGCGATCGCTCTGGCCGCGGCGAACCGCGTGCTGATGTTCGAACACGCCGTCTATTCGGTGATCTCCCCCGAAGGCTGCGCCTCGATCCTGTGGCGCACGTCGGACAAGGCGGCCGATGCCGCGACCGCGATGAAGATGTCGGCGCAGGATCTGCTGGGGCTGAAGGTCATCGACCGCATCGTTCCCGAGCCCGTCGGCGGCGCGCACCGCGCGCCCGAGGCCGCGATCCGGTCGCTCGGCGACGCGATCGCCGAAGAGCTTGATTCGCTGGCCGGATTGCCGCGCGAGAAGCTGCTCGATGCGCGCGAGGAAAAGTTCCTCGCGATGGGACGGGGCTGAGCGGGGGAACCCGAACGAGATGTTGTTGGTTAGAATCGTCATTGCGAGGAGCCGAAGGCGACGCGGCAATCCAGAGCAGGCGTAAACCGCTCTGGATTGCTTCGCTCCGCTCGCAATGACGAGGTGTATGAGGGAGGTCGTTGACGATGCGGAAGACGAAATACAGGCTGGCGGCGGCATTCGCGCTTTCGGCGTTCGCTTTCACCGGCGCCGCCGACGCGCAATTGAAGGCGATCCGGACCCAGACCAACATCACGCCCGCCGAGCGCAAGCAGGGCGACGAGGCGCATCCGCAGCTTCTCGCCGAATTCGGCGGCGCCTATGCCGGTCCGCAGGCGGCCTATGTGAACCGGATCGGGCAGAATATCGCGGTCCAGTCGGGCCTGTCGCGCTCGCCGAAGGATTTCACCGTCACCTTGCTCAATTCGCCGGTGAACAACGCCTTCGCGATCCCCGGCGGCTATATCTATGTCACGCGCCAGTTGATGGCGCTGATGAACGACGAGGCCGAGCTCGCGGGCGTGCTGGGGCACGAGGTCGGCCATGTCGCGGCGCAGCACAGCAAGAAGCGGCAGTCGGCAGCGACGAAGAACACGATCCTCGGCGTGCTCGGCGCGGTGATCGGCGGCGCGATCGGCGATAACGGCGGGTTACTCGGCGCACTCGGCGGATTCATGCAGAATAATTCGATGAAGGCCGCGCAATATCTGACGCTCGGCTATTCGCGCGGGCAGGAGCTGGAGGCCGACCAGCTCGGCGTCCAATATCTGAAGAAGGCGGGCTATGATCCGCTGGCGCTGTCGACGATGCTCGCGAGCCTCGCCAATCAGACCAATCTCGAGGCGCGATTGTCGGGCGGCGACGCGCGGTCGATCCCCGAATGGGCGAGCACCCACCCCGATCCCGCCTCGCGCGTCCGCAACGCCGAAAGTCTGGCGGCGAAGGTCGGGCGCGGCGGGGTGCGCAACGCCGACGCCTTTCTCGCGTCGGTCGACGGCGTGCTATATGGCGACGACCCCGCGCAGGGGGTGGTCGAGGGACGCGATTTCCTGCACCCCGGCCTCAGGCTCAAATTCACCGTGCCGAACGGCTTTGGAATGCAGAACGCGACCGACGCGGTTTCGGTGAGCGGCAACGGCGGCCAGGCGCAATTCACGACCGCGGCCTATAATGGCGACATGAACGCCTATATCGCGGCGGCGTTCAAGGCGGTGGCGGGCAATGCATCGCTGAGCCCGAGCAGCGTCCAGCGCACGACGGTGAACGGGATTCCCGCTTATTATTCGGTGGCGCGCGCCAACACCCAGTCGGGCCAGGTCGACGTCACCGTCTTCGCCTATGAATTTTCGCGGAGCAGCGCCTTCCATTTCGTGACGCTGACGAAAGCGGGCGGCGCGGGCGTCTTTAATTCGATGTTGGGCAGCGTCCGGCGCCTGAATGCGAGCGAAGCGGCCGCGATCCGGCCGCGGCGGGTCGATGTCGTCACGGTGGGCCGTGGCGACACCGTCGCAACGCTGGCCCGGCGCATGGCCTATAGCGATTATCAGACCGAGCGGTTCCAGGTGCTCAACCGCCTGACCGCGTCGAGCCGGCTGGTGCCGGGGCAGAAGGTCAAGATCGTCGTCTACGCCAACCGCTGACGCGAAAAGAGGAGCGGAAGACGATGTCTTCCGCTCCTCCTTCCTTCCTCCGGTCCGCCTCGATCGAGATCGAGGTGGGACAGGGGAGGCTTACTGCTTGGCGTTGGCGGTATTGAGTTCGGTGCCAACCTTGGTGAAGGTGTTGCTGACACTGTTACCGACGGCGCCCATCGCGGTGATGCCGGCGACGGCGATCAGAGCGGCGATCAGGCCGTATTCGATGGCGGTCGCGGCCTTGGTGTTGCGGATGAATTTCTTGAAGAATTTCATGACTGGTCTCCTGATGCTTCACTTACCCTGTTGACGGTCTGGTCTGGGTCAACATCCGCAAAGTTAGGGGCAATTGGTTTTGAAAAGCTTAATGCCCGAATGTCTTTGCTGCGCTACCAAGTCCCATTTCTGGACCCTAATTGCGGTTCATCGCTTCGGTCGATGTATCGGAAACATGGTTCCACATCGTGTTGGCGGATTTCCCCACCGCCGTCATGGCGCTCATTGCGGCGATGAAAATCAGAGCCAGTATCAGCCCGTATTCGACGGCTGTCGCGGCTCTGGTCGACCGCAGCAGCCCCTGAATCTTGTTCATTGTTCCGCCCCTGACTGAAGTTATAGTTCCCGAGGCTTTCGAGGGTCGCACAGGAGGGTTAATAATTTGTCCGTGTCCAAGGCGGGAAATACCGCCGTTTCCATCCTCACCGTCGTCGCGGCGGCGCTCGTCGATCGCGACGGGCGGCTGCTCGTCCAGCAGCGGCCGGACGGCAAGCCGATGGCGGGATTGTGGGAGTTTCCGGGCGGCAAGATCGAACCCGGCGAGACGCCCGAGCGTGCGCTGATCCGCGAGCTGGCCGAGGAGCTGGCGATCGACGTCGATCATAGCTGCCTTGCCCCCGCCTGTTTCGCCAGCGACACCCTGGGCGACCGGCATCTGCTGCTGTTGCTCTACGTCTGCCGCAAATGGCGCGGGACGCCGCAGGCGATGCACGCGAGCGCGCTGCGCTGGGTGCGGCCGGTCGAACTGCACGGCCTCGCCATGCCGCCCGCCGACCTGCCGCTGATCGGGCTGATCGAGGCGCTGGTTTAGGGAAGATAATCTCACGCAAAGGCGCAAAGGCGCGAAGAAGACATTATCTCACATAAAGACACAAAGAGGGCGGTCCTGTCCGAACAGCTGTCGATTTGTAATGCGGAATGGGATGAAAGCCGGACGAAGTCCGGCATTTGTGATCGCAACGATAGTTCGATGGGTTCAAATCAGCGGTAAGTCGCTCTCCTTCCCTCTTCGTGCCTTTGTGTGAGAACCCTATATTCTTCTTCGCGCCTTTGCGCCTTTGCGTGAGGTTATCTTCAATCTTTCGGTTTCAGCGCTTCCGCGAGCGAGGCCGACCCGCTGCCGCGCCGTGCGGGTTTGGGCTGGTCGGGGTGCGGCGCCCAGCCGCTGAAGTGGATCAGGCGGAAAGTTTCGGCGACGCGCTCGTCGGGATCGGCCTGCGCGGCGAAGGCGGCGGCGATCCGCGCCGCTTCCTCGCGGGTCAGCGGTGGCGGCGCGGGCGCCAGGCGGCTCGACAGGCCGGCGGCGCGCAGGTCGCGGACGAGCGCGAACCAGTCGCCATAGCGCACGGTCAGCGCATCGACGTCGACCACCGGCAGCGCGAAGCCGGTGCGCTGGAGCAGATTGCCCATCGATGCCAGGTCGATCTGCGGATGCAGCCGCGCGATCGCGCGCACGCCGTCGCTCATCACCGCGCGGCGCTGGCGCGGCAGGCTGCCGTCGCCGACGAAGGCGCCGAGGAGCAGGCCGTCGGGCGCGAACAGCGCGCGAAGGCGGACGAGCGCGCCGGGGACGTCGTTCACCGCCTCGAGACCGCCGGGCCAGACGATCAGGTCGAAGCTCGCCAGCGGCAGGTCGATCGCATCGACCTCGCCGGCGAGCGCGCCCACCGCCGCGGCCAGCCGCGGCCCCGCTTCGAACAAGGTAAGGTCGGTTCCGGCCCTGCGCAGATGGTCCGCCAGCGCCGCATCGTGCGCCCCGATCAGCAGGGTGCGCGCAAAGCTCCGTGTGACCATCGACAAGCGGTCGAGCAAGGTCTCGGCAATGATCGGCGCGAGGAAATTGGCGCTTGCGGGCAGGCGCGCCATGCGGTCGCGCTGCGCGGCGTGGCGGGCGGGGGAGAAAAGCGGCGAGGGCTGCGACATGCGCGCGCTTGTGCCCCTCCTGGCGATGCTGCACAAGGGTGGCGGTGCCTCGGTTTGCATTCGTGTCCGCTTCACTTCTGCCTTTTCGTCACCCTGAACTTCGTTTCAGCACCTATGGCCCGACGTCACGTTGGAGTGCGACCGTTTTTGAATAAATCCGCGCTCCCCCGCGAAGGAGCATCGGGTCGGATCGTCCCCCGGACGATCCTTGACCATGCGGGGCATGGTCAACCCGATACTGGTCCATCTCCGGCCGCTTCCATCTTCAACGACCGGAGATGGGCCCCCGCCTTCGCGGGGGAACATGATTTTATTCCAAGACGGTGATGCTCTATGGAAACGCCAGGCCATGGATGCTGAAACGAGTTCAGCATGACGGAAGGGGGTGACGATGGATGGCGAAGGAACCAGCCGAACCGGCGTGCGCCGCGCTCCGTTTCGCGCCCTCCGCCTCGTCGCGCGCGCCGCCGTCGATTATGCGCTGCCGCCGCGCTGCCCCGGATGCGGGGTGATCGTCGGCGAGGACCGCCAATTCTGCCTGTCGTGCTGGTCGTCGCTGCACTTCCTCGACGGTCCTGCCTGCGCGCGCTGCTCGATCCCGCTGCCGACCGCGCTTCCCGGCGGCGCGGTCGAATGCGGCGCGTGCATGGCCGATGCGCCGCCGTTCGACGGCGCGCCTGCGGCGGTCGCCTATGGCCCCGTTGCGCGCACCGTCGCGCTACGCCTCAAATATGGGCGGCGCACCGGGCACGCGCGGCTGATGGCGCAATTGATGGCGCGGCCGCTGGCGGCGCTCGGCAGCAGCGAGGAGATGCTGCTGGTCCCGGTGCCGCTCCACCGCTGGCGGCTCTGGTCGCGCGGCTTCAACCAGGCGGCGCTGGTCGCCGAGGCGCTGGCGCGGCTGACCGGCGCTGCGCACGACCCGCACCTGCTGATCCGGGCGAGGGCGACGGCGGCGCTGCGCGGCAAGGGACGGCGCGAGCGCGAGCGGATCGTCGCGGGCGCCTTTGCGCTCGCCCCCGATGCGCGGGCGCGGGCGGCAGGACGGCATCTGGTGCTGGTCGACGACGTCCATGCGAGCGGGGCGACGCTGCGCGCGGCGTCGCGGGCGCTTCGGCGCAGCGGCGCGGCGCGCATTTCGGCGCTGAGCTGGGCGCGCGTCGTCCCCGATGCGCTGATGACGAGCAACATATTTGACTTTGCCTCGTTGGATTCCGATATCGGGGATGAAAGGACGGCAGGATAGCCATATGGCGACGATCGAAATCTATACGAAGGCCTTTTGCGGCTATTGCGCGCGCGCCAAGGCGCTGCTCGACCGCAAGGGTGCCGCCTATCGCGAAATCGACGTGACGATGGACCGCGCCGGTCAGGAGGCGATGGTCGCGCGCGCGAACGGCGGACGCACGGTGCCGCAGATCTTCATCGACGACCGGCACGTCGGCGGCAGCGACGACCTCGCCGCGCTTGAGGCCAAGGGCGAGCTCGACGCGCTGCTGAAAGCGGGCTGAGATGATCGTCTTCGACCTCTGCTGCGCCGCCGGCAGGCATCGGTTCGAGGCGTGGTTCGCGAGCAGCGACAGTTTCGCCGACCAGCAGGCGCGCGGGCTGATCGCCTGCCCGGTCTGTGGCGATGCCGAGGTGAAGAAGGCGGTAATGGCGCCGCGCGTCGGCGCGAAATCGAACCAGGCGGTCGCGGCGCCCGCCGCTCCCCCCGCCAATGCCGCCGATCCCTCGCCCGAACTGGTGCGCAAGCTGCTGGCCGCGATTGCGGCGAAGCAGGCCGAGATGCTGCCGCAATCGCGCTGGGTCGGCCGCGATTTCGCCGCCGCGGCGCGCGCGATGCACGAAGGGCGCGCGGCGGAGGATCTGATCCACGGCCAGGCCTCGCCCCAGGAGGCGCAGGCGCTGCACGACGAGGGCATCGCGGCGATGCCTTTGCTGGTGCCGATCGCTCCGCCCGATGCGATCAATTGATCGCGATTGACGCTGCGCGCTCCCCACCGCTAAACGAGCGCCCGGCGCGCCCGTAGCTCAGCAGGATAGAGCATCAGATTCCTAATCTGGGGGCCACAGGTTCGAATCCTGTCGGGTGCACCATTGCCGAACAAAAGAGAGAACCGCGGGCGCGGCCCGATCCGGGCGGGCCGGGGCGTTCCTTGCGAGCGCGGCTTTGGGTCCGCCGATCCTGTCAGCAATTGTCATCATTCCTACGGGCTTCGTCAGCGGACAAGATGGCGGGTGACCCCATAGGTCGGTTCCCACGGAAACGATCGATGGATGGGGGCCATGACGAAGCGATTCTCGACCAGCCTGGCGGCGCTCGCGCTGGGGGCCATGATGCCGTTGCAGGCGGCCGATGCGCAGGAGGCGCCGGCGCCCGCCGGCTATGATGCGCTGGCCGGGCAGGCCGGCGAGCGCGCCGGCGATCCCGATTTCGACTATCGGCTGGGGATCGCGGCGCTCGACGCGGGCCACTATGGCGAAGCGGTCATCGCGCTTCAGCGCGTGCTGGCGGTCCAGCCCGACAATGCCCCGGCGCGCGCCGAACTCGCCCGCGCCTATGCGCTCGCCGGCGACATCGATACCGCGCGGCAGGAATTCGCCACCGTCGTCGACGATCCCAGCCTGCCCGATCCGGTGCGGCAGCGCTTCACCGGCTTCGTGCGCCAGTTCGACAAGCAGATCGGCGGCGGCGGGTCCGACGTCTCGGGCTTCCTCGATGCGCGCGCCGGGCACGACAGCAATGTCAACGCCGCGACCGACCTCACCAGCATCGTGATTCCGCTGTTCAGCTTCCTCGGCCCCGGCACGCTCGGCCCCGGCGCGGTCGCGCAGGACGGTGAATATTACGAGTTTCAGGGCGGGGTGTCTGCGGTCACCGCGATCGGGCGGCAGGACCGGCTGTTCGCGAGCGCGCTCGGCAGCTGGCGCGACAATTTCGATAGCCGCGGCTTCGATCAGGCGGCGCTGACCGGCACGGCCGGCTATGCGCACAGCTTCGCCAACCGCGACGTGGTATCCTTGTCCGGGCAGGCACAAAAATTCTGGCTCGGCCACGACGGCTATCGCACCTCCTACGGGGTCATCGGCCAATATACGAAGACGCTGGATGGCGGCCGCGCCCTGACGCTGTCGGCGCAATGGAACCGGCTCGATTATGACGGCGCGCCGCTGCGCGATGCCGACCGCTATGCGGTGGGCGTCGGCTATGTCACGCGCACCGTCGCTGCCAATCTGACCGGCGGCAAGGAAGAGGTGCGCCGCCGCGCGGGCGATGCCGAATCCAACTGGTTTGCGGGCGCCAGCATCGGCGGCGAATTTCCGGTGGCCGCGAAACTGGCGCTCGTCGCCGGGGCTGCGTTCGACCTGCGCCGTTACGATCAGGCGGACGTGCTGTTCCTGACGAAGCGCAACGACGAGCGCATCGACCTGACGGCGGGCGTGAAGTTCGCGCTGACCGACCGGCTCTTCTTCCAGCCGCGCGCCACCTGGACGCGCAACTGGAGCAACATCGCCCTTTACGATTACGAACGCTGGACCGTCTCGGCCGGCCTTCGCCTCGAATTCTGATCTGCTGATCCTGGGGAGAGACCACGCCATGACCGCCAATCCCAATCTTCGTTTCAGCGCCGTGCTGATGGCGACCGTTTCGGGCCTGTCGCTTGCGACGCCGGCGCTGGCCGCCGATGTCCTCTTCTCGTCGAAGGGCGACACCGCGTTGTCCCTCGGCGAGCGCGTCCATCAGGTCGACGGGCTCAAGCAGATCCGGCTCGACGGCGGCGCGACCGTGTCGGTGCTTGATGCCGCCGATTATCGGATCAACGCCGACGGCTCGGTCGATCTCTATGCCGGGAGCCTGACCGTCGCGAGCGGCGTCGGGGAGACGATCGTCCACATGCCGGACGGCGTCGAAGGGCGGGTCGGAGGGCGCGGATCGGCCGCGAATTTCAGCGTTGCCGCCGACGGCGCCGGGCGCGGCCATGCGATGACCGGCCGGGCGAGCATCGGCCGCGCGGGCGACATGCGACGTTTCGAGGCGGGCGAGATGTTCGCCTTCGCGCCCGGCAAGCGGCCCGAGCGCACCGTCGCGAACGGCGCGCAGGCGACCCCCGGCACCGATGCGCCGCAGGTCGCGTCGATGGCAGACGGCGGCCCCGCCGCGGCCGCGCAGAACGGCGTGCCGGTGACGCTGGGCGATGCGCTGGCGGCGGCCGGGGCGTCGAGCGACATATTGGCCGCGGCACGCCGCGTCGATGCGGCGGTCGCCAATCCGGCGATCGAGAGCTTTCCGAGCGGCGACCTCGCGCTGCTCGTGGCAAAGGCCGGCGACGTCGCGCACGCCTATGGCGGCTCGCCCTTTCCGGCGGCGCAGACCGACATCGTTCGCACCTATTTGTCGTGGCTGGCCGGAGGGGGCTCGCGCGCCGCTTTCCTCACCGCTTATGCAGGCTTCCTCGGCGACTATCTCGACCTCTTGCGTTCGGGCGCGGCGCCGTCGAGCTTTGGCGCGGCCAGCCTCGCCGACATCGAGGCCTTTCTGGCCTATAGCGACCGCAGCGGCCGGTTGGCCCAGCTCGGCGCGAGCGACCGCACGCTGGCCGAGGCCTATCTGGCCTTTCTGCGCGGCGGCGGCGACCGCGATCTGTTCACCGCGCGCTTCGTCGATCTGACCAGGGCCTATTTCGCTTTCGTGCGGGCGGGCGGCAATCCCGGCGATTTCACGCAGGCGAGCGCCGACACCATCGCCCGCTACATCGCCTTCCTGTCCGAGAGCGGGTTGGCCGCGCAGCTCAGCGCGAGCGACCGTGCCTTGCTCGATGCCTATCTGGCGAACGGCGGACTGGCGTTCGCCGGGCAATATCGCGCGGCGCTCGACGGCTATTATGCCTGGCTCGCGGCCGGGCGGCTGCCGAGTGGTTATGCCGCGCTCGATGCGGCGACGCTCAAGACCTATCTCGAAACGCTGGCGCGGTCCGGACTGCTCGCCAGCGTGGCCGGCGACCGGGCGGCCTTCTTCTCCGCCTATCTCGACTGGCTGCGCGGCGGCGGGGCGCCCGATGCCTTCGCGGGCCTGCCCGCCAATATCTTTGCAGGTTATGCACAGGCGCTGACCGCTTATTACGGCTATCTGGAAAAGGGCGGTGTCCCCTCGGCCTATACGGCGCTGACGCCGGCGCAGGTCCGTGCCTATCTCGCCGCGCTCGATGCCGCCGGGGCGAACGGACGCTTTCTCGCCGATCTCGCGGATTTCTATTCGGGCTATCTCACCTTCGTCGCGGGTGGCGGCAATCCCGATCAATATGCCGGGCTGCCGGTGCCGCCCGACTATCCCGCCTTCGCCGCCGCGCTCAACGCCTATGCCGCCTTCCTCGCGGGTGGGGGCCTGCCGGCGGACTATGACGCACAGAGCCTCGCGACGCTCAAGACCTGGCTCGACGCGGTCGCGGCCTCGGGCCAGCTTGCCAGCCTGCTCGGCAACAACGCCACGCTGCTCAACGCCTATTTCGCCTATCTGGCCGGCGGCGGGGCGCCGAACGGTTTTGGCGGCCTGCCGGTCTATGCGGGCTATGTGTCGGCGCTGAACGCCTATTACGCCTTTCTCGCGAACGGCGGCCTGCCGGCGGCTTATGGCGCGCTGACCCCGGCGCAGATCCGTGCCTATCTCGCCGCGCTCAACGGTGCGGGCGGATTGGCAGCCTTTGCCGATCTCGATGATTTTTTCGCGCCCTATTACGCCTATCTGGCGGGCGGCGGCGATCCGGCCCGCTATGCCGATCTTCCCGCCTATGACAGCTATGTCGCGGCGCTGAACGCCTATTATGCCTATCTCGCGAACGGTGGCCTGCCCGCCGGCTACACGAAGCTGACGCAGGAACAGGTCGCCGCCTATCTGGCGGCGCTGAACGCGGCGGGCGGCTTCGCTGCGCATGGCGACCTCAACGCCTTCTTCGGCGCCTATTACGCCTTCCTTGCCGGTGGCGGCAATCCCGCCGATTATGGGGGGCTGCCGGTCTATGCGAGCTGGCTGCAAGCGGTGCAGGCCTATTACGCCTATCTGCTCGGCGGCGGCGCGCCGTCCGGATATACGGCGCTGACCCCCGAACAGGTCGAAACCTATCTGGCCGCGCTCGACCGGGCGGGCGTGCTCGAGGATCAGCTTTCGGGTGCGGCGCTGCAATTCCTGACCGACTATCTCGCCTATATCGAAACCGGCGCCGACCCCGACCGATTCGCGGGGCTTCCCGGCAACGGCACCGATCCCGGCACCAACCCGAATTATCCGGGCGGCTTCCCGAGCGGTGTGACCGGCGCGCGTGCCTATGCCGCCCATGCCGGCGTCTCCGCACAGGCGTCGGGGGCGCCGCAGCTCGACGCCAACGGGGCGCTGACCGATGCGGGCGACCTTGCCAACGTCAGCGCGGAGGTCGTCGATGTCGGGGGCGATGCGTCGGTGGTCGTCGGCCGCTATACGAACGGCGTCGCTCGCTTCCGTGGCGGCAATGTCGGCCTTGCGCCCAATGGCGGAATCCCGTGGGTCGTGACCGCGCCGCTCACCGCGCCGCTGCCGACGACGGGGACGATCGATTATGAGGTGTTGGCCGCGACCAGGCCTGTCTTTGCGACCGGCCGCGCGGCGCCGGGCAGTTTCGATGCCAATCTGACGATCGGGTTCGGCCCCTCGGAGCTCCGCTACGGCTTCGACGGCACGATCACCATGCCGGAAACCTATGGCGATGTCCGCTATGATTTCGCTTCGGCGGGGCGCGATACCGGCGCGCTGGTGAGCACCGGCGGCGTCAATCCGGTCTTCAATATGAACGGGACGATGACCGGCTTTGGGGACGCTTGTGGCAGCGACAACTGCCTGATCCTCTTCTACGGCGGCTTCGGCGGCTCGGCGGATCGCATCGGCATGACCTATCAGACGGTCGACAATCCCAATTACCAGACCTCGGAACGCATCCAGGGCACGGTCGCTTTTGCCTCGGTCGGTTCGGGCGGCGGAACCCCCGATCCCGACCCGCAATATAACAGCGTGCCGCAGCCGGAGCAGCTCGCCTATGCGGGCGGTTTCGACCCGGCCGACGCGGTCGTCAATTTCGTTACCACCTTGACCCTCAACGATGGAGCGATGCTGCCGGGCAGCGAAACCGGATCGAAGGCGACCGCCTACGACCTGGCGGCGGACGGAGGGCTCGTCCAATATACCCGCGAAGGGAATGTCACCCGGACGAACGGGACCACGACGATCACCGACGTGTCGGGCAACGCCGACATGCTGATCGGCCGCTGGACCGACGGGGTCAATACGGGCGCCAATCCCTTCACGCTCAGCGCCGACCAGGGACTGCACTATATGCTCGTGCGGCCGGTCGAGGCCGGCTTCGCGCTGCCGACGCAGGGCCTGATCAGCTATGATCTGCTGGCGGCGACGCGGCCGACGATCGTCGACGGCTCGCTGCCGGCCGGCGGGTTCGATGGCGACATGGCGATCGTGCTGGGCACTGCGCCCAAGATCGCGTTCGACGCCACCATCACCATGCCGGGCCTGCTCGGCGAGGCCAACCGGACGTTCCGCTATGCGACGACGGGCGGCATGGCGGACCCGGCGCAGAGCGATACACCGCTCACCACCTACGGCGGCGGTCTTTTCGCGTTCCGCGTTTCCGGGGTCGCCGGACCCGATTGCCAGACGGCGGATTGCCAGTTCGACGCCAAGGGGGCCTTCGCGGGCGGCAGCGAGCAGCTTGGCCTGACCTATCGGGCCGACAACGACCTTGGCGACGCCAAGGCGATGATCGGCGCGGCGCTGTTCGGCAACGGCACGCTGACCGGCGCGCCGCCGCCGGTGACGGGCACCGGCAACCCGGCGAGCAGCGACGTGCTGACCGACATGTTCGTGTCCGAAGCGGGCATCAACGAGACGATGGACCTCGACACGAGCGGCGGCAATTTCGGCTTCGTCTCCTATCAGACCGATGCGGCGGGAGAGATCGTCGCGCTGAAGCAGCAGTTCAACCTCCGCCTGTCGGACGGCATCGGTTCCGCCCGCAATGCCGACGACGGCCAGACGGCCAGCGGGACGATCCGCTGGACCCGCTGGACCGAAGGCACGTTGGACACGGTGCGCGCCGGGCCGGTGCAGCCGATCACCTTCAGCGGCAATCAGGGCTATCACATCATCGTCGGCACCCCCGCGACCGACCTGCCGACCAGCGGCCGGGTGGACTATCAGCTCGCCGGCGGCACGAAGCCGACCTCGGTCGCGGGGATCGGCCTGCCGGGCGAACTGACGTCCGGCGCGGCCGCGGTCCAGTTCGGCGTGACCCCGAAGCTGGGGATCGAGATGGCCTTCACCCAGAATGATACGAGCTACACGATGCAGACGGCGGGCGGGCTTGCCGACCTGGCGTCGAGCGAAATATCGATCGGGTCGGACTCCACGTTCCGGGTGATCGGCACCTATGGCCAGGGGGTGACCGCCGATGGCGCCGCCTGCGGCACTTGCCGCCCGATCTGGCAGGGCTTCCTTGCCGGGGCCCAGGGCAGCGAGCTGGCGCTGATGTATACGATGCAGCGCCAGAGCGGCGATCGCATCATCGGCGCCGCGGCGTTCGCGGCCACGCCGCCGACCACAAACCCCTATGCTCGTGCGCCCGGCGGTGCGGATGTCGCTGCGATGCCGGGCGGCGGCTGGGATCGCTGGACCGCGCCGGCGGGTTCGCCTCCCGCGTTGGCTGATCCCGCCACGCCGCCCGCGCCGGGCGTGGCGCCGATCGCCGGCGCCTCCCCCGCCACGCTGCGCGCAGAGGCCGAGGCGTTGCTGGGCGGACTGGTGTCCTTTCGGTCGAACAGGCCGTAGGGAGGGGAGAGCCCGGCCTCCTAACGGCGATTGTCATCGGAATGACAGCCTTGGTGTGTGGGCCGCGTCCGCCGCGCGGCCCATAATCCCGTTGTTTCGGACAGGGAGGGTTTTTCATGAAAAAGTCGATTGCCGTCATCGCCGCGACCGCGCTGCTTGCGGGCACCGCGTCCATCGCGCACGCGGCGGAGCAGCAAGAGATCACGCTCGACAAATGCGCGCAAAGCTATGGCACGATCGCCGTGGTCGAGGGCGACACGCAGGGCTGGTCGGACTATGGACTCGGCTCGCCGCGCGAGCTGATCAATTCGCTCGCGCGCGAATCGGGCTGCTTCACGCCGCACAATCCGGCGGCGGGCACGCCTGCCGATTTCCTGATGAACGTCGTCGCGGGCGATTCCGAAGAGGTCGACAAGTCGGTCGAGATGGCGAAATCGGCGGCGGTCGAAGGGCTGGTCCGCTCGGGTGCTGCGAGCAGCATCATCTCCAAGGTTCCGGTGGGCGGTGCCCTGCTCGGCATGTTCGGCGGCCTCGGCGGCAAGAAGAAGCGCGTCGCCGCCGGGATCAAGCTGCTCAGCCCCGCGACCGGGCAGGCGATCATCGCGGGCACCGGCGAGGTGCGCAAAACCTCGATCGGCTTTGGCGGCGGCAACGCCTGGACCGCGGGCGCCAACGCCGCGGGCTATGGCGCGAGCAAGGACGGCAAGATGCTGGTCGAAGCCTTCGTCAAGGCGTTCAACGCCGTCTCGGCGCAGGGCGCGACCCTTGCCTCGCTACCCAAGGCGCAGCCGGTCGTTGCCGTCGCGCCCGCCGCCCCTGAAGCGAATGTCGCGATCGACACGGTGATGCGCGCGACGCCCGCCGCCGACGGCGCTTCGGTCCGCGCCTTGCGCGCCGGAACCGACCTGACCCCGACGGGCAAGCGCGACGGCCTCTTCATCGAGGTCAAGGACGGCTATGGCACCCAGGGCTGGGTGTCGGTCGAGGATCTGAGTTGAGCGTCCGGCTTGCCCCGGCTCGGTGGCTATGCCACAAGGGCCGGGGTCGCAATCTCGGGGGAATGACTGCGCCAACAGCATGGAAACGCTGAAAATCCTGTATGTCGAGGATGATCAACGCGCCGCGGGCGAGGTTCAGGAGCTGGCCGCGCGCCGGGGCGATATCGTCGTCTGGGAAAATAGCGGATCGGGCGGCCTGCTGCGCGCGGGCATGGAAAAGTTCGACGTCATCATTCTCGACCGTATGCTCGGCGATCTCGACGGGCTGACGATCCTGAAGCGGCTGCGCGAAAGCGGGGTCGGGACGCCGGTGCTGATGCTGTCGGCGCTCGGCCGCACGACCGACCGCGCCGAAGGGCTCGACGCCGGCGCCGACGACTATCTCGCCAAGCCGTTCGAGGCCGAGGAACTGCTCGCGCGGCTGCGCGCATTGCACCGGCGCGCGGCCGGACGCGAGCATAGCGCGGTGATCCTCTATGGCGCTTTCGAATGCCATGTGAAGGCGCGCACCGCCTTTCGCGACAACCGGCATCTTGCGCTCAGCCCGCGCGAGTTCGAGCTGTTCCGCTATTTCATGGAGAATGCGGGCGAGGTCGTGACGCGCGAGATGCTGTTGCAGGACGTGTGGAACATGTCCTTCGACCCGCAGACCAATGTCGTCGACGTCAATGTCGGGCGGATGCGGCGCAAGCTGGAGGAGGGCTTCGCGACTCCGGCGCTCGAAACGATCTGGGGTTCGGGCTATCGCCTGCTGGACGGGAGGTAGCCGCCATCGCCGCCCGCCGTTCCATCTTCTCGCGCCTCGTCGCCGTCGCGATCCTCCTGTCCCTCGCGCTGGTGCTGGGGCTGTGGACGCTGACCGACCAGACGATCCGCTCGACGCTGGAGACGTCGGCGCGCCGCGCGATCGACGTCGATCTTGCCGGCCTCGCCGACATCTATGCGACCAGCGGCCGCGACGAGCTCGAACGCCGGATCGCCGACCGGCTCGCGATCACCCCGCGCGACGGCAGCGCGCCACATTATATGCTCGCCGATGCGGCCGGGCGGCGCATCGCGGGCGACATTCACCAATGGCCGAAGCTCGATCCGTCGGTTTCCGAAAGCGGCGCGATCCGGGTGGGCGAGGGGACGGGCGCCTATGCGCGCGCGACCCGGCTGGCGCCGGACCTGCAACTGCTGGTCGCGCGCGAGACGTCGGACAATGGCGCGCTTCGCCGCCATGTCGCCTTCGCCTTCCTCGGCGGCGGCGCGCTGTTCGTGCTGCTCGTCGGCGCGCTCGGCAGATCGGCCGCGGGACGGCTGCACTGGCGCATCCAGCGCCTCAACGACGCCTTTCGCGAGTCGGACGACGAACGGCTGACCGCCATGACGCCGGGCCGGCGAACCGACGAGATCGACGAGCTGACCGGGCACAGCGCCGCGGCGCTGGCGCGGCAGAAGCGGCTGGTGGAGGCGTATCGCGACACGTCGGACCAGATCGCGCACGAGATACGCACGCCGCTGATGCACCTCGACGGGCGGCTAACCAGGGCGCTCGCCGCCGATCCCGGCGAAACCGTCGCCGCGCGGCTGCTCGAGGGGCGCGCCGACATCAAGCGCCTCGTGGCGATGCTCGAATCGCTGCTCGACATCGCGGCGAGCAAGGCGCGCCAGGGCGACCGCCATGGCCTCAAGCGATTCAACCTCAGCGAAATGGTCACGCGGATCTGCGAACTCTATGCCGACAGCGCCGAGGATTCGGGCCATATCTTCGCTTGGGATATCGCGCCCGGCATCCTGTTCGACGGGGAGGAAATGCAACTGACCCAGCTCGTGACCAATCTGCTCGACAATGCGCTCAAATATGTGCCGAAAGGCGGGGCCATCCGGCTTTCGCTCGGCAGCGGGCCGGTGCTGACCGTCGCGGACGACGGCCCCGGCATCGCCGAGGCGGATCGCGAGAAGATTTTCCGGCGCTTCTATCGCAGTCGCGGCGACGCATCGGATTCGCCGGGGAGCGGGCTTGGCCTGGCGCTCGCAAGGGCGATCGCCGAGCGCCACGATCTGAGCATCGCCCTGATGCCGTCGGATCGCGGCGCCAAATTCGTCGTCAAGGAACGGAGCGCATGATCGCGAAGGCTGCCGGGTCGGGCGCGGGGATCGCCCTGATGCTCCTTTCCGCCTGCGCCGCGCCGCGCGTGGCCGGAGGAGACGCGACCGCGTCGCCGGCCAGCCGGCTCGCGCGCGACATGGCTGTCGCGGACGCGGCTTTCGATGCCGGCGATCGTGCGGCGCTCGCCGATGCGGTGCAGCGGATCGAGCGGCAGAGCCCCCGGCCGATCGATGGCGATGCGCCCGATCCCGTCCGTCGCTGGCGGGGGGCGCTGCCCGATGCGGCCCCGCCGGTGCGCGGCCGCGCGCTCGGTCCCGGCTATGTTCGCGGCACATTGGCGCCGGGCGCGGCGCGGCGCATGGACCAGCTGTTCCTGTCGGGGCAGGCGGCGACGGTGGCGGCCAATTCGCGGCCGCAGAAGCATCTGCGGCTCAAGATATTCGATGGCGCGGGCCAGCTCGTCTGCGACCGCTCGCCCGCCCATGTGCGCGACTGCCGCTTCACGCCGGTCTTCACGCAGCGTTACCGGATCGAGATCGCCAACGGCGGAGCGGCGACGGCGCATTATTATCTGGTGGTCGATTAGGGCGGATTTTCGGGGGAGAAGATATGGTGACGGGGGAAATCGGCCGGGCGGCGCGGCTGGCGTGGATGGCCGCGGCGCTGTCGTGCAGCACGGCGGCGTCGGCGCAGGTTGGAGCACAGGCCAGGGCGCAGGACGGCGCGATCGATCGCAGCCGACTGGACGCCCTGACCGCGCAGTTCGATGCCGCGACCGCCGACGCCGACCCCGCCGGATACCGTGCGCTGGCCGACGAGACGCTGGCGGAGGCAAAGCGCCTCTACCCCGCCGATCATCCCGACGTTGCGCTCGGCGAGCTTCATGTCGCCATGGCGCTCGCTTTCGCCGGCGAGATGGACGCCGCGCTCGCCATCGTCGATCGCGTGATCCCGCGGCTGGAAGCCGATCCCGCCTATCGCAACAGTTGGCGCAACGCGCTCGGCGCGCGCGCCTATATCCTCAATTTCAAGGGCGAGCATGATGCGGCGCTCGCGCTCAACGAGCGGCTGATCGCCGATTATGAAGCGCTGCCCAAGGGACGGACCGAGCGCGACTATGCGACGACCCTGTCGAATCTCGCGGCCTCCTATCTCGAACACGGCCGGCTCGACGATGCGCTCGCGCGCAACCGGCAGGCGATCGACATCGCGCTGACGCTCGATCCGGTTCCCGCCGACGTCGCGGTCTGGAACGCCAATCGCACCGTCTATCTCTATTCGGCCGGCCGCACCGAGGAGGCGATCGCGACGGCGCAGGACGCCATCGCGCGCGTCGGCACGGCTATCGGCGCCGACCATCCGATGATGGCCAATCTCTATGCCAATCTCGGCGCCATTCTGCTGCGCGTGAACCGCCCGCACGACGCGATGCCGATGATCCGCCGCGCCTATGAACTGACCGAGCGGGCGAACGGCGGCCCCAACCAGAACAGCGCGGCGATGCGCGTCCAGTTCGCGCAGGCGCTGATCCGCGCCGGGCGCGACGCCGATGCGATCGCCTTTCTGGACGCGGCGACGCCGATCATCGACGCCCAGCTCGGCGCCGAGAGCGACCGTGCGCTGGTCGCCCGCGACACGCGGCTGATCGCGCTGCTCAACACCGGGCACGGGGCGGAGGCGCAGCCGCTGGCGCAGGAACTGCTCAGCATCCGCGACGCGCGCCTGCCCGAGGGGCATCGCGACCGCGCCAACGCGCGCGACAATCTGGCAAAGGCGGCCTTCGCCAATGCCGACTGGCGGGCGGCAGAGCGGGCCGCGGCGGAGGCCGCCCTGCTGCGCGGCCGGATGCTGCCGCCCGAACACCCCGACCTGCTGGTCTCGCGCGCGATGCTCCTCAGGGTGCAGGACCGCGCCGGCAGCAGGCCGGCGGCGGAGCTGGTGGCCGAGGCGCGCGCGCTGTTTCGGGCGCTGACGCTCAACGCCAATCTCGCGCGCGGATCGGCGCAGGCGGAACGCCAGCGGCCCGCTTATCGCTGGCTCGCCGAACTCTTCGCGCGGCGCGGCGCGACCCAGGATGCGTTCGAGGCGCAGCAATGGGCGGCGCGGAGCAGCCTCGACGATGCGCTCGCGATCGTCGAAAGCGAACGCGCGGCGACGGCCGAGCCCGATTTCGCGGCGACGGTCGCCAGGCGCCGCCAGCTTCTCGCGGCGCGGCAGGGGCTGGAGGCGAAGCTGGACGCCAATCTGATGCGCCCCGATGCCGGTTTCGATCTTGCCGGCCTGACCCGCGAACTGGACGGCAACCGGCAGGCGATCGCCGCCCTCGACGCCGCGCTCCCGGCCGCCCAGCGAGCAAGGCTGGTCTTCACCCCGTCGACGCTCGCGCAATTCGCCAGCCCGGTTTCGCCGCGCAGTGCGTCGGTCATGTTCACCGATCTCGGTCCGTCCTGGCTGGCGACGATGGCGACCGATGCCGGGACGCGGCAATATCTGATCCCCGATGGAGCGGGGCTGGCAAGCCTTGCCGCCCGGCTGCGCGCGGCGATCGACGGCGGCGCGGCGGCGGATTTCGATCCCGCCGCCGCCGCGGCGCTCTACGCCCGGCTTTTCCCCCGCGAGGCCGATGCCATGCTGAAGGGCGCGGAGCGGCTGGCGGTGATCGCCAATGGGCCGCTCGGCGCGCTGCCGTTCGGGATGCTGATGCCCGATGGCGGGCGCAAGGCCTATCTGATCGACCGCATGGCGATCAGCCGGCTGGTGCGCGCTCCGCAGGGCGCCCTCGTCGAAACGGGAACCGGCGCGATCGATACGCTGGTGGCGCTCGGCGGCGTGGAGGGGCGCCGGACGGGTGAGCGGATGGCGATGCGATCGAACGGCGCCGCGCGCGCGATCGACGAATTGCCCGACCTGCCCGATGCCCAGCGCGAACTGGGGTCGCTGGCGGAGGCGCTCGGGACCGGCAGCAATCATCTGCTGATCGGCGACCGGGCGACCGAGGCGGGCCTGCGCGCGGCCGCGGTGCCGCCGGGATCGGTGCTCGCCTTCGCCACGCACGGCCTGTTGCCCGGCGATTTCGACGGACTGGACGAGCCGGCGCTGCTGCTCAGCCCGGCGGGCGATGACGATGGCCTTCTCAAGCCGAGCGAGATCGGCGCGCTCAGCCTGCCGGCGCGTCTCGTCATCCTGTCGGCCTGCAACAGTGCGGGCGCGGCCGGCGCCGACCGGCCCCAGCTTTCGGGGCTCGTCCAAGGGTTTTTCCTTGCCGGAGCCAAGGAGGTGATGGCGAGTCACTGGCCCGTCCGCGACGATGTTGCGCGGCGTCTTTCGGTCGGCACGGTCCGCGGGATGCGCGGCGGCGAAATGCCTGCCGACGCGCTGCGCGCCGCCATATTGACGGTTCGCGAGGGAAGCGACGGCGAAGCAAGGCTCGCCAGTCCGGTGCTATGGGCTCCATTCGAGCTTTTTTCGGGCTGAATTAGCGATCAAATCATCCATGCTGTGCGTGGAAAGTCTGCATCAATGACAAGCCGGTTTTCATCTTCATCCTCCCGGGGGTGCCATTGCCGATCTTTCAGCCGGGCGATTCTTCGGCAAGGACGCGGAGCTCGTCCGGCGACCCGATGATGATATGATGATGGCGGGTGGCGAGCAGGCCCTGGCGTTCCCAGCCGGCGATGAACCGGCTGGCGGTGTGGAGGGTGGTGCCCGCGATGTCGGCGATGTCCTTGCGCCGCAGCGGAAAGTCGATCCGCACGCCGTCGCCGGTCCGGCGCCCCGCCTGGTCGAGCAACCGCAGCAGCGTTCGCGCGACGCGCCGCTCGGCGCTTTGCGTCGCCAGTTCGCGCAGCCGCTCCTGCGCTTCGCCGAGCCGCTTGCCGACGATCGCGACCATGTTGATGGCGACCTGCGAATGGAGTTCCATCAGCGCGAGCAGATCGGCGGGGTCCCAGCTCAGTTCGAGCGAATCGACCATCGTGGTCGCGTCGGCGGGATAGAGGCCGTCGGTCAGAACGGGGACGCAGCCGAAGATTTCGCCGGGGCCGATGAAGCGGACGAGAATCTCCTCGCCGTCGCTGCCCGATTGCGTGATGCGCACGCAGCCCGACAGCAGAGCATGGGCGCGCCCGGCGCGCTCGCCCTGGTCAAAGACCCGCAGGCCTCGCGGCAGCGGCCGCGCACGCGCCAGCGCGGCGGCTTCTTCCCGCACGGCGCGCGGCAGCGCGGCCAACAGCGCGACGTGGGCGAGCCTTTCCGCGTCGATGGGAATCGGGGCAGCCATAGGCCTTTCTAGGTCCGCTGCGGCGGGAAGGGGAGAAGTTTGATCCAGCGCAAATTCCTCGCCGTCGATTCTGCTATCGTTCAAGGCAGGGGCGAGGGGGGCGGCCCATGGAGATTGGACGATGTTCTGCCCGGAATGCGGTGAAGTGATCGGATCGGGGCCGCTCGACGCGCGGCGCCTGCGCCATGCCGGCGATGACGGCCTTGCGAAAGCCGTCGGCCGATGGCTGCGTGGCTTCGTTCGCCGCGCCTGGTTTCGGGAGCGTTGAGCATGGCGCTGCATCATTGCGGCCCCGGCGAAGTGGCGCACCTTGCCGCACTCGGCGACCGGGCCACCACGACGGCGGCGCTGGCCCGCACCCCGTCCTTCGAGGCCATTCATCTGGCGGTGCGCGCCGGTCAGTCGATCGCGCCGCACCGCGTTGCGGGGTCGCTGACGCTCTATTGCATCGCGGGGCACGCGCGGATCGAGAGCGACGTTGCGGCCGAACTCAAGACCGGCGACTGGCTGTTCCTCGAACCGGGGATGCCGCACGCGGTCAGGGCGATCGCCGACACGTCGCTGTTGCTGACGATCCTGTTCGACGAAAGCCCGGCGGGCTGACACCGATTATTTGAAACGACAGGGGGTTTCCATGGGCGAATATCGCAAGCTCTGGTGGACGTTGATCGCGGTGCTGACGGTGACCTTCGCGATCCTCGGCATTTCGGGGGTCGAGGTCTATCGCAAGGCCCCGCCGATCCCGGCCGAGGTCGTCACCGCCTCGGGCGAGGTGCTGATGACCCACGAGGACATCATGGCCGGGCAGGCGGCGTGGCAGAGCACCGGCGGGATGCAGCTCGGTTCGATCTGGGGGCACGGCGCCTATCAGGCGCCCGACTGGTCGGCCGACTGGCTGCACCGCGAACTCACCGCCTGGCTGACCCTTGCGGCCGAGGACGGCTATGGCAAGCCGTTCGACACCCTCGCCGTCGAGCAGAAGGCGGCGCTGACCTATCAGCTCAAGCAGGAATATCGCGAGGGCGGCCTCGATCCGGCGACGGGCATCGTCACCGTGTCGGATCGCCGCGCCCGCGCGATCGCTCTCGTCGCGGCGCATTACGACGCGCTCTACGGGGCCGACCCGGCGCTGCGCGAGATGCGCGACAATTATGCGATGAAGGAAGATACGCTGCCGAGCGCGGAGAAACGGCAGAAGCTGGCCGATTTCTTCTTCTGGACCGCGTGGGCGGCATCGACCGAACGGCCGGGGACGGTGGCGACCTACACCAACAACTGGCCGCCCGAGCCGTTGATTGGCAACCAGCCGACGCCTGAGAATATCCTCTGGTCGCTCGCCTGCGTCGTCATCCTGATCGCGGGCGTCGGCGCGCTGATCTGGGGCTGGGCCTTTCTGCGCCGCCACGACGACACGCCGCTCGTCGCCGCCGACAAGGACCCGCTGATGCTGGCGGCGCTGACGCCGTCGCAGCGCGCGCTCGGCAAATATCTGTTCGTGGTGCTCGCGCTGTTCATCTTCCAGATATTCATCGGCGGCTTCACCGCGCATTACACGATCGAGGGACAGAGCTTCTACGGCATCGATGTCTCGCAATATTTTCCCTATGCGCTGACCCGGACCTGGCATGTGCAGAGCGCGGTGCTGTGGATCGCGACGGCGTTTCTCGCCGCCGGGCTGTTCCTTGCGCCGGTGATCCACGGCGGCGATCCCAAGCATCAGAAGCTGGGGGTCGATCTGCTCTTCTGGGCGCTGATCCTGGTCGTTGTCGGGTCGTTCGCGGGCAATTATTTCGCCATCGCGCAGGAAATGCCCGACGGGCTCGGTTTCTGGCTCGGGCATCAGGGCTATGAGTTCCTCGACCTCGGCCGCGTCTGGCAGCTCGCGCTGTTCGCGGGATTGCTCTTCTGGCTCGTGCTGATGCTGCGCTGCATGATGCCCGCGCTGCGGCGCGAAAAGGGCGGCGACCGGAGCCTGCTCCTGCTGCTCACCGTCTCGACGGTCGCGATCGGGCTCTTTTACGGCTCGGGCCTCTTCTATGGTGAGCGCACCCACATTACGATCATGGAATATTGGCGCTGGTGGGTCGTCCACCTGTGGGTCGAAGGCATTTTCGAGGTGTTCGCGACCGCCGCCATCGCCTTCATCTTCGCGTCGATGGGGCTGGTGTCGAAGCGGATCGCGACCGCGGCCAGCCTCGCCTCCGCCTCGCTGTTCATGGTCGGCGGGGTGCCGGGCACTTTCCACCACCTCTATTTCTCGGGGACGACGACCCCGGTGATGGCGGTCGGCGCGGCGTTCAGCGCGCTCGAGGTCGTGCCGCTGATCGTGCTCGGCTACGAGGCGTGGGAGCATTGGAGCCTGCGCGACCGTGCGCCGTGGATGCGTTCGCTGCGCTGGCCGCTGATGTGCTTCGTCGCGGTCGCCTTCTGGAACATGCTCGGCGCCGGGGTCTTCGGCTTCATGATCAACACCCCGGTCGCCCTCTTCTATCTCCAGGGGCTCAACACCACCGCGGTCCACGCCCATGCGGCATTGTTCGGGGTATACGGCTTCCTGGCATTGGGCTTCACCCTGCTGGTGCTGCGCTATATCCGGCCCGAGATCGCGTTCAACGAGCGGCTGATGCGCGTCGGCTTCTGGGGGCTGAACGCGGGGCTGGTGCTGATGATCTTCACCAGCCTGCTGCCGGTCGGCCTGTTCCAGTTCGAGGCGAGCGTGACCACCGGCATGTGGTATGCGCGCAGCGATACCTTCCTCCAGCAGGGCTTCCTCGAAACCTTGCGCTGGGTCCGCACCTTCGGCGACGTGGTGTTCATCGTCGGCGGGGTCGCGGTCGCGTGGCAGGTCGTGATCCTCGGCCTGTGGCGGAAGGGCGCGCGGGCATGAGCATGGTGATGATGGCCGCCGGCGCGCCGGGCGCCGACGCGCGGTCGCCGCTCTGGCTGCGCGGCGGCTATCGCCTGCTCTTCGGGTGCGGCGCGCTGTGGGCGGTCGTCGTCGTGACCTTGTGGGTCGGCGCGCTCGGCGGGCGCTGGACGCTGCCGATCGCGATGGAGCCGCTCGCCTGGCACCAGCACGAGATGCTGTTCGGCTATCTCGGCGCGATCATCGGCGGCTTCGTCAGCGCCGCCATGCCCAACTGGACCGGGCGGCCGACGGTGACCGGCTGGCGGGTCGCGGCGGTCGGCGGTCTATGGCTCGCGGCGCGGCTGGCGATCCTCTTTTCGGCGACGGTGCCGCCGCTCGTCGGCGCGGCGCTCGATGTCGCCTATCTGCTCATCCTGCTTGCCTATGCGGCGCGCGAGATTTTCGCCTCGGGCAACCGCAACAAGCCGATCCTGATCATCCTCTTCCTGTTCGCGGTCGCCTGCGCGCTCGATCACGCCGCGATGATGGGCGCGCTCGCCGATCCGGCACTCGGCGTGCATATGGGCTTTGCGCTGATCCTGCTGCTGATCTCGCTGATCGGCGGCCGCATCACCCCCGCCTTCACCCGCAACTGGCTGATGCGGCAGGGGAGCAGCGAGGGATTGCCGACCTTGCCGAACCGGTTCGACATGGCGGTGATCGGGGCCACCGCGCTGGCGCTCGCGGCGTGGGTCGCGGGCCCCGCCAGCGCCGTCGCGGCCGGATTGCTGATCGCCGCGGGCGCGCTCCAGTTCGTTCGCCTCGCGCGCTGGGCGGGGCTGAAGGCGCTCCGCGATCCGCTCGTCTTCGTCCTCCATCTTTCCTACGCCTGGCTACCGGCGGGGCTGATCCTGCTCGGCTGTGCGACGCTGCATCCGGTCCTGCCGGTGTCGAGCGCGGTGCACGCGCTCGGCGCGGGGGCGATGGGGGCGATGACGCTGGCGGTGATGACGCGCGCGACGCGCGGCCACACCGGCCGCCCGCTCGAGGCCGACCGCGCGACCGTCCTCATCTATATCCTCGTCCATTCGGGCGCGCTGCTGCGCGTGATCGCACCGCTGCTGCCGTTCGACTATATGACGGTCATCGCGGTGGCGGGCGGGCTGTGGGCGGCGGCTTTCCTGCTGTTCCTGCTCGTCTATGTCCCGATGGCGGTGCGGCCGGTGCGGACGGCATGACCGAGGCGCTTCGGGAGCCATCGTCCCTTCCCAGCAGCGCCGCAGTCGACTATGGCGGGTGGGTGACCGATTGTGCAACCTGCGTCGTCCGCAACCGGGCCATCTGCGCGAGCCTCGATGCCGACGAACTGGCGCTGCTCGGCAAACTCGGACGGAATCATCGCGTCAAGGCGGGGCAGACCCTGCTGTGGGAAGGCGACGATGCCCCGGTCGTCGCCAATGTCCTCGACGGCGTGCTGAAACTGGTCGTCGCGGCCGCCGACGGGCGCGAGCAGATCGTCGGCATCGTCTTTCCCTCCGATTTCATCGGCCGCCCGTTCGGCAAGGAAAGCCCTTACAGCGCCACCGCGATGACCGATGCCGAGGTCTGCATCTTCAACCGCAAGAGCTTCGACGAATTTGCGAGAGCGCATCCCGATCTACAGCACAAGCTGCTGCGCCGCACGCTCGACGAACTCGACCGCGCGCGGCACTGGATGATGCTGCTCGGCCGCAAGTCTGCGTCGGAGAAGGTCGCCTCCTTCCTGCTCGAAATGTCCGAGCGTTTGTCGGGGCAGGGCTGCAATGCCGGGACGCGGAGCGGGTTCGAACTGCCGTTCGGCCGTCAGCAGATCGCCGACATATTGGGCCTGACGATCGAGACGACGAGCCGCCAACTCACCAAAATGCGCGCCGACGGCCTGCTCGACCTGCCCTCGCGCCGCGAGATCGTGATCAACGACCGCGCGGCGATGGAGGACATGGCGGGGTGACGCTCTCCTGAGCGTCGAGTCATAAATCTGGACCGCATCCCCGAGCGAAGACGAGGGGTTCGTTCGAGCGGAGCGAGAACAGCAGCGCCGCTGCCTCGACTTCGCTCGGCAGAGCCCCTCGTCTTCGCTCGGGGATGCGGGTGATTTGGATTCGTGCAACTTGCTCCACGCGGCCCCTTCCTCCCCCGACTGGGACAAATCGTCCCATTGACGCGCTGCAGCATTTTTCGTTGATCCAGGTCAATGTTCCGGGCCGCGCACGCGGCCATGGACTTCGATGGGCTGGCCGATGGAGCCGCACCGAACGGGGATTCGCGATGATGGACGATCTGGTTTTCAAGGCGGGCGGCTGGATGGGGCTGGCGCTGCTGGCGCTGGTCTTTGCGGCGCTGGCGGTCGACACGCCCTTTGCGGTGCATATGGTCATCGTGGCGGTCGCTTGCCTGATCGTCCTCTGGAGCCGCCTCTCGGCCGCCGATTATGGCGGAATGGCGCGCGGCCTCCTGAAGATGCCGCCCGACGAGGGCGTTTATGACGATGATCCGGTGCGCTGGGGCGTCATCGCCACCATCTTCTGGGGCGTCGCCGGGCTTGCGGTCGGCCTCTATATCGCGTTGCAGCTCGCCTTTCCGGCGCTCAACCTCGGCATCGAATATACCAGCTTCGGGCGGCTGCGCCCGCTGCATACGTCCGCGGTGGTTTTTGCGTTCGGCGGCAATGCGCTGATCGCGACGAGCTTTTACGTCGTCCAGCGCACCTGCCGCGCGCGGCTGGCTTTTCCGGGGGCCGCGCGCTTCGTCTTCTGGGGCTATCAGCTCTTTCTGGTGCTCGCGGCCACCGGCTATCTGATGGGCGTCACCGAGGCGCGCGAATATGCCGAGCCCGAATGGTATGTCGACCTGTGGCTGACGATCGTCTGGGTCGTCTATTTCGTCGTCTTCGTCGGCACGATCGTCAAACGCCGCGAGCCGCATATCTATGTCGCCAACTGGTTTTACCTGAGCTTCATCGTCACCATCGCGATGCTCCACATCGTCAACAATCTGTCGGTCCCGGCGACGATCTTCGGGTCGAAGAGCTATTCGGCCTTTGCCGGGGTGCAGGATGCGCTGACCCAATGGTGGTACGGGCACAATGCGGTCGCCTTCTTCCTGACCGTGCCCTTCCTCGCGATGATGTATTATTTCGTGCCCAAGCAGGCGGAGCGGCCGATCTACAGCTATCGCCTGTCGATCCTCCACTTCTGGTCGCTGATCTTCCTCTATATCTGGGCGGGGCCGCACCACCTGCACTATACCGCGCTGCCCGACTGGGCGCAGACGCTGGGCATGGTCTTTTCGGTCATCCTGTGGATGCCGAGCTGGGGCGGCATGATCAACGGGCTGATGACGCTGAACGGCGCGTGGGACAAGATCCGCACCGACCCGATCATCCGCATGATGGTCGTCGCGCTCGCCTTTTACGGCATGGCGACCTTC
>QFCS01001003.1_pt1 | contig 52920 bp, 41 predicted proteins | sample 3576561 | NCBI WGS metagenome assembly QFCS01 | reverse complement strand
GACACTTCCAACAGCATTCAAAGCGATTGCTTATCCGAACCCGTTTGCGGTAAGTTTTGGTCTAGATGTTCGCACATCAGGTACTGAAAAGATAAGCCTTACGGTTTATGATATGACGGGAAGACTTTTAGAGGCCAACGAGGTGGCTGTTACAGAAATGACAAACTACCAGTTTGGAGACCGTTATCCGTCAGGTGTTTACAACGTGATTGTAACACAGGGTGAAGAAACGAGAACGGTAAGGGTAGTGAAACGGTAAGTTTCCGGAAAATATAGACTTAAGTCCCCTGTTTTTCGGGGACTTTTTTATTAAAATCATCATGAAAACAGGCTAAAAAATAGCATACTAATGAAATATTTAAAAGTATATTTTGCTATTTATAAAATTTAACATAAATATTTTCAAAATAACTAATGTAATTGTATATGTTTGCAACGCCTCAGAATCATCCTTAGCTTTTCTGAAATTGTTGTGGAGGAATAAACTAAACTCCAAAAACAATTTTTTAATGAAAAAAACAATTTTAGGAAAGCTAAGGCTTTTGGCTCTTGCTTTGGTAGCTTCTGTGCTATCGACAAACGACATCACTGCTCAAACAATGAGCGGTAACGGAACAAAGGCGTGGTTTGGTGCAACAAACTGGACTAGCCCTGCTGCACAACCCACAACCAATGGCAATGTAATCATCAATGCAACAGGTGCATTGACTATAAACATGAACAGTGTGAGCAGTGTTACATTATCCTCATTTACGGCACAAGGTAGTAGTAGTATAACGATGAATAGCAGTGGTACGGCAACCATTACAACGAATTCCCTAACAATTAACCGCTCATTCAGTTTCAGCAGACCGTTTATTTTAACTGGGACGGGGACAGTAGCTTCCAGCCAGACTTTAACCTGTGCTGCTGATTTAACCCTGAACAGTGGTGCTACACTGACAGTAAACGGAACTCTGTCAAATTCATCCAACACCATTACAGTTAAGAGCGGAGCTTTACTTATTTTCGGTTCCGGTTCCAATCCTCCCAGCAGGATAAATGTGGAAGCTGGTGGTGAAGTACGGTTTACCGGCTCCGGAACAGTGACTGGACTTACAACCTCAAATATTTATGGAAAAGTTTCATTCCAGGGAACCCGCTCAGGAGCCTCAGGATTTAATGCGACTTATCAGAACGGTTCAACGTTAGAGTATAAAGGAAGCAGTGCACAAACAGCCTATTATTATGAAATGAAATCTTCCGGGATTTCAAACATCATTATTGATAATAGCAACGGGGTTAACTTTGCAAGTTCTTTACCACCCTCGCCCACAATAAACGGTACACTTACGTTAACCAACGGGGTGTTGAATTTTGGGGATAATGTCTCCTCAAAAATAACCTTTACAGGCACTAATCCCATTGTTAGAACGAACGGCAGCATTAATGCTTCCGGAACGTATGCTACACTTATCTTTAACAATGCGAGCGGAAATTTTACTTTACCTAATAACCTATTTAACAATACCACAATAACCAGGTTGCAGGTTAATATACAGACAACCGGAACGTTAACGTTGAATAATCAAAACTTAACAGTAAGCCAATTGTTATTATCTAAAGGACATTTGGCAGTAGGAAGCGGTAACCTGACTTTTGGAGGGGTAAACACAACCTTTGGAACAAGTACGTTGAATAGTACAAGTATGATTGTAACGCCCAATGCAGGTTATTTGTGTTACAGCTTTCCGGTCGGAACAACATCACCGGTATTATTCCCGTTGGGAGAAACTACCGGTATGACGGAATACACACCGTTGACGTTCGGTTTTTCGGCTAATTCTGCTGCACGTACAATCGGTTTTAAAATTACGGACGGTGTTTATTCCAATACGGGATCCGTTTCCGATTACCTGACAAGGTATTTTACGATGTATGCCACATCAGCGGCAGGTACATATGAATACACGTTAGCAACAAAATATAATAATGTTTCAGGAGATGTAATCGGAACTGAAAGTGCTATTCAACCGTCTGTTTATGAAGGCAGTACCTGGAATCTTTATCCGGGGGCAATTAATACTTCCCTTAGTCAGGTTGAATATCTCTCAGCTACTGAAACAACCGGACCGATAGGCAATGGTTATATTTATATGGGGCGTTATGTTACCGAAGGCGTAACCAATACAACATGGTATTTAGATGCTGATAATGACGGTTATTATACCGATACCCAAACGGCTTCCTCTTCTCCCGGTGATGGATGGACAAGTACTGAAGGGATTAGCGGGGATTGCGATGATAATAACCCGGCTGTCTGGCGATCAGGTTCATTCTATTATGACGGCGATGGCGACGGCTATGCTGCCGGAGGCTTACAATCAGTTTGTTACGGTGTATCAATTCCTTTCGGATATTCTGAGACTTCACTTGGTTTGGATTGTGATGATACTGATCCGGCTGTCTGGCAATCAGGCTCATTCTATTATGACGGTGATGGTGATGGTTATGCTGCGGGTGGACTACAATCGGTTTGTTACGGTGAAGCAGTACCTTTAGGATATATTGAAATATCAATAGGTCCGGATTGTGATGATGATGATGAAACAATTAATCCGGGAGCCGTTGAAATCTGTTATGACGGAATCGATCAAAACTGTAACGGTGATTTAAATGATGGTTGTATAATTGTTCTGGCAAAATTGCGTAATGACAACTGTGGCTCAACTTTGACTTCAATTAATGAAATTCTGCGGGGCGATTTGGTATCGCCAAGTGTACCTAATGGAGTTGCCCGCACAGGTTACCGTTTCCGGTTGACCAATATCACAACCAATGCGGTTCGTGAAGTTGAACGACCTAACTATATTTTCCAGATCTCTACCACGGATATTGCTGAATATGCCACGGTTTATACTGTTGAGGTAGCCGTACGTTTAAATCAGCAATGGATGCCTTACGGGGAGGTTTGCACGGTTGTAACACCGGGAATACCTTCAACAGCAATTGCCGCAAGTTCATGTGGAACTACTTTGGTACAGATGAATAACATTATCCGTGCAGAAGTTATTCCGGGTGCTGTTAATTATGAGTATGAAGTATCATTAATTGAAGGAGGTGTAGCAGTTGAAACCACTACATTGGTTCGTTCGGCTGCTAACTTTAATTTGTTGCTTTTAAGCGGTATTTCCATTAAATACGGTGCAGAATACAGCATTCGTGCAAGAGTTGAAGTTTCAACAGACACAGGTTTGCAGTGGTCAGTTTATGGAGCAGCCTGTTCTGTCTATACTTCGGCAGCAACAGAAGCTCAGTTGGACGGTTGCGGTTCCGAGGAAGGTTTGATGCCATCATCATTAAACACCGTAATTTATGCCAGTCCGGTAGGAGGAGCTACCCAATACCGTTTTACATTAAGTGATGGTATGGGGTATAACCAAGTGTACACCAGCAGTACCAGAACCTTCAGGTTGAGTAACTTTAATGCGTTGTCGTCTCTGACACCGGGAGCTATGTATTCGTTATCTGTTGAAACATTGGTTTATGGTTTCTACTATACCGGAAAGGATTGTAATATTACAGTTCCGGGTGGTTCAGGTACTTTTATCCGACCTGTTGAAATTTCAAAAGAAGAAACCACTAAAGTGCTTCCACAGACATTTAAAGCTATCGCTTATCCGAACCCGTACAAGGTAAGTTTTGGTCTCGATGTGCAAACAGCAAGCACTGAAAAGGTGAGCTTTACAGTATATGACATGACCGGAAGACTTTTGGAGGCCAGCGAAGTGGCTGTCACGGAAGTGGCCAATTATCAGTTTGGAGACCGTTATCCGTCGGGTATTTACAACGTGATTGTAACACAGGGTGAAGAAACGAGAGTTGTGAGAGTTGTGAAACAATAATCAAAGCTGAATTAAATAATGATACCTCCGATTCATCGGAGGTTTTTTGTTTACAAAAATTTTGTGATCTTTAATTATTTTTAAATTGGGGTTAAAGTGAAAATGGAATTAATGCATGGATTAGAGAGAGCAATAAATTTTAAAAGCACCAACGAAAGTTGGTGCTTTTAAAATTTATGTAAAAAAGATTAGTTAATCACTAATTTTCTTGAAGCAGTTTTTCCTTCTTCATTAATTTTGATAATATAAACGCCAGAAGTTAAGAATGAAACATTTAATTTATTATCAGATACTTTTGCATTTACAACTTCTTTACCTAACATATCAAAAATATTTATTTGTAATTCTGCATTTAAAGAAGTAGTGATATTAATTAAATCTTTTGAAGGGTTAGGATAAATTATTAATCCTGAAATCTCAAAACTCTCTATACTATCAGATGATCTATTATTTTCACTAAAAGGTTTAGGTTTTGATTTTTTTGTTGTCTTTACAAAAGTGTTTGACATTTTACCAGTTTGTGAACCATCGCAATTTTCAATTCTTGCAAAAAATTGAGAGCCAGAATTTATTTGACTTTCCGGTTTAATAACGATAAAATTCCCGGCTTTTAGAGTAACATCTGAAGCTGAATTCACAAGATAATTAGTGTTAGTTTCTATGAAATTTGATGTGTTGTAAGTAATAAGAGTTGAGCTTTCTGTACTAGAAAAAATTAAATTATCGGGGCAATTATTAGAGCAATCGGGATCGTCTAACGATAAAACTTCTATTTGACTATAGATAGTAACTGAACAACCCGATGAATTCGTGTAAGTGTAAGCGATAGTATGAACACCAATACCTGCTACTGTAGCATTAAATGTATTTCCTGTAACTCCGTTACCTGAAAATGTACCGCTAAAAGGAACAGCATTCAGGTAATTTGATAAATCATTGATCGATTCATTTAAACAAATGTTTTCAGGTAGAGTAATTGTAAAATCTAAGGGAATTAGAGAAACGTTATCTAAGTAATAACCAGTCGATGTGAATGATTGACCAGGATAAGGAAGAGGAGTTAAATTATAGTTACAGTTCGGTTCAACATTGGGGTCTGTTAAAGGACTAACTGCTTTTAATAGTGCTCCTAAATATAAATATTGCTCTCCCGCTATTGGTCTTGCTGGTATTGTAAAAATTATCCTTTCCCAGCCATCAGATATATTTGAATAAGTAGGATTAACAAATAACATTTGCGGGTTAGATATTGGAATATAATAACCTGAAGAAATTGATAAAGTTGTACTTAAATATGCTTGTGATTTCATTCTAAATCTACTAACCCCTTCTATTAATGAAACATCAAAACTTAATTGATATTCTGTGTTTGGTTGTAAGGGTGTAGCTAATTTAGTCACAAAATTTTCACTAAAAAGTGTATTATTATTATTAACATTTGCATTATCATAAAACCTTACATATCCTTTGTTAGATATGATATTATCAGCTTGACCACCTCCATCATTACAAGGAACACCTATCCAATTAAGGGGAGTATCAGCATGACAATAATCCGGTGATCCCAGAGATGCATTTATCCACCCACATGCGTTGCTAACTTGACCAAAATTATTTGGGATACTAGAAAATTGTTCAAAATCACCATTCAAAACTAGATTACATGTGGATGGAATCGCACAATTTGTATTATTTATAACATAAATATAAATATAGCTTAAATTACCTTTTTGTGATCCATTTATAGGAACATATCTTAATAAATGTAAACCTTCCTCACTGCTACTAAAGTTAATTATTGTACTTGTGTTGCCAGATGTTGTTGACAATGAAGAGGAAGGATAATATATATCCTCTAAACATTCGAAACCAGTTGCGTTTGTATCATTAGATAAAATATTTACTATTTGAATGTTAGTATTTGCATTATTGATATAGGTATAAACTCCATTAGAACTTATGCCATCATTCATTCCAGCAACATTAATACCCGATAATGCCCCCGTATATGTCGTAGTTCCTTGGTAAGTTGTACTAACACCATAAGAAGTGTTGACGCTATAGCCTAAATCTCCTAAAACATTTCGTTCTTGGGGTTTTAAAAACCTTCTTATTACATTCATTCCTATAGCACTTTCCATAACAAAACTTGGATTTGGTGAAACACAAACCCCTTCAAAATGACTTAGACTACTAGGAGGAGAAAAAGCAGTTGGGGTATGCACCGGAACATTTGAAAGCCCTACATATCTAACTTTGTTATTACACGCATTCGAGGTAGGTTGTAAAACACTTGTGTTTATGGCATTATTAAAAACATAATTGTACATACTACCACATGCATTTGTTTGTTTGTTAATTAAAAATTGAGTGTTGGGATTATTTTTTAAACGTGTATCGTAGCGACTAAAATAATTATAACCCGTTCCGAATTTAGATAAACCATTAGAATTTAATAAACTAGCAAACCCTAAGGCATGTGTCATTTCATGCAATATAACAGTGTATAAATCATAGTTATTAGGGAAAGAAGTGACCGTTAAGTCTGTATTCCAACTAATTGCAGAATCAGAGAAATTAAAAGCCATCATTCCGTGATAAAAAATTCCTGATTGACCGACACTTATACCGGTTGACATCAAAGGAGAAACAACATTTGTATAGGAGTCTCTACCCAAATGAATCGTTTTCCAGATTTCATTATCTACAATACCACCAAAACCTGCTACATTATTGTAGGGCATTGTGTAAAATGAACTCGCTAATCCTAATACGCCATTTGGGCTCTCGGGAGCAGTTATCACATTATTAATATTTCTAACCCAAATGTTAACCTTGTTATTTAGCCCATTAGTAGTTAATGGAGAGTTTATAAAATTTGATAAATCTGTTAGAACTCTACACAAAACATTTCTTCTTTCTACATGAATTGGATTTGAAATATCTTCCATTCCACTACCTGTTTCAAAATATAAATCATAATATCCACAAGTCATAGGAGCAGGATTTGTAGATCTTACTATTTGATTGTTATCACCTCTTACTTCTTGACCAATTAAAACATCAGATAGTTTATAATTGTTGCCATAATGATCAAATACTTTGTCAAATAGACCATTTGGAGATAAATTATGTTCGTTTTCATTTGGTAAAGTTTGAGTTTCTTTTTGAGCATACAATAAAGTCAAACTCAAAAAAAACATGAAAAATAAAATAAGTTTTTTCATAGTTTTATGTTTTAGATTAAACTTATTTTATTGTTTCTTATCAAGTAATGATTGTAAAGCAATTTTTAATTCTTCAATTTCTTTATTTTGCTTTTCATTGATTTTGTTTTGCTCAATAATGTATAAAGTTAGCTCTTCAATTTTCTCTTGTTGAATAGTGGTCATTTCTCCAAGATTAATTCCATTTTCCTTTACTTCATTTGCACTTGGAACATTGATAAGATGTCCATTTTCTTTAATATGCTTTTCAACTTCATCTAAAGTTGGTAATTTATAGTCTTTTTCAAAAACATAATCAGCCCATGTACCTTGTAGTGCAACACGAACTTCTTCTGTTAATATCCCGCCTTTGACAAATAAATTGTAATTTGAAATATTAACTGAACCAGCAGTTGTTGGGTAATTTGCAAACCCGTAACCAACACCTACTTTTGCATTAAGTTTTAATTGATACTCCTCCAAATCACCCCACAGGAGAGCAGGAGATTGCTCACTATTAGCAATTATCAACTTGTTACTAACACTTTGATAAGCCCCTGCTTGAGTCCCTATGAATATGTTACCTGAGCCAACCGATCCGTCGCCAGCTTGAATACCAATATGTATATTATTATTCCCCATAAAGTCTGTTCCTGCCCCATAACCTATTCCTATATTATTATTTCCAACACTAAGGGTTCCTGCTCCTGATCCAAAAAATGAACTACCATAACCAGAAGAATCAGCACCAGATGAATTGCCAATAAATGTATTGATTCCAATTGTTGTGGTTGAACCTGAACCCGCATTAAGTCCAAAAAAAACTGAATTGGTTGTAATTTTACCTGCTGGAATATTATTCCTCTTAAATAACACATCAAAATTGTTACCGGATCCTAAATAGCTACTTGCCGTGACGGTGTTTGTTGAGTTGGCTACTGTTGCTTGTGCATTAACTTTACTAACACTTAAAGCACCTAACATTAAAAAAAAAGTAAGTTTGTTCATAAAAAAAGATTTAGAATTAATATTAAAATTTATTTGTATTTAATCGATTACCAATGTAGTAAATTTTTTATAATTTAACAATTTAATAGGAAAAATTTTTAAATAAAAAAACAGTAGCAAATAAATTCACTACTGTTTAAAAAATAATAATATTAACTAACTTATCAAAAAAGAAAATGTTTGTCTAGTTCATCAGAACTTTTACTGACTTCTCTCCTTCTTCGGATTTTATGTTTACGATGTAAAGACCTTTGTTTAATTCGAAGTTTACATCTGAAGTTGTGTTAAACGATTTAACCAAAGCTCCAGTAATTCCATATACTTTAACTTCAGTATTAGAAACTACATTTTGAACATATACTTGATTTCCTGCTCCAAAAACATTGGTAGTCAATTTGTTTAAATTGTCTAAACTTAAAGTTGTATTTACTGTTGCACCTGTAACTTCAACTTTGTAAAGATTACAAGCAGTATCTCCATAAATATAATATCTTCCCGCAGCAGTTGCAGTTGCAGTTACAATAGCGTTATCTGGATTGCTTGGAGAAGTAGCTTGGCCAGCAATAGTAGTTCCATCTGTAACATAAATAGTTCTTGCAGCATTAGCACTACCTGGTCTGAACCATACTTTTATTGTGCATGGACCACTTACATCCACAAACAAATAGCGTTGTGTCGGCATTGCTTGAAAAGGTCCTGTAGGATATCCAGCACCATTCATTTGAAAGCGTTGTGTTGCAGTAAAACCATCTGAAAATTCCGTATTATTTGATGTGATTGCAGCAAAATTTGCATTTTGTCCACCAATTAAGGGGTACAAGCCTAAATTATCAACAATAATTGGACTTGTATTCGGTATTCCTGAACTTAATGGCCAAGTAGTAGTGTCATTTCCAAAATCCCAAATTTTAGTTTGAGCATTTACAACAGTTCCAAAAAATAAAATTGGAAGAACAAAAGAGAGTAATTTTTTTCTCATGATTTATGATTTTAAAGTTAAATTTATTTAAGTAATCGATTACGTAAAAATAGTAAAAAAAATTATTTTGCAACTATTCTGATGATTTTTTTTTGATTTAAATATTTTTGAAAGAGAATTTTTTTTAAAAATTCAATTTACAGGGGCTATTTTACTTAAAAACGATTATGATTTGATGAATTTAAAATAGTGTGTTTTACCTTCCGTAACAACCCTGCCAAAGTATAATCCGGATGAAAGCGTTTCCAATTCTAACGACACAATTTCATTTGGCATTATTGATTTTGTAACCGTCTGAATTTGTTGACCTTTTGAATTAAACAACAATATTTGTACAGTTGCTGAATAGCTATCATTGACTTTGACATTTAAATTATCTTTTACTATAGTTGGATAGACACTTATAATATCATTTTTGACGTAATCAATTGCATTGAGACTTTCACAATCATTTGGAGAAATTATACCTTCTGCCGTCACAATCAGTGTTGCCCCTGCCCCACATGTTGCGTCTGTAAGCAAGTTTGCCACTTCCTGTACGGGTACGGTTGTAGCAGTATAATTTGGAGGCGAAACGGTTCCGATATTTGATGCAGCATCCAAACAATTGTTGAATTGAAGCGATACAGCCCCTCCGTCGCCCGGATAATTTGTAAATACATTATTGATGTTTGTAAAATCTGTATTTTCAACATAACAGCTTGTATGGTTAATACCGCCGCCAAGTCCTAACGCTCTTGAATTGGAAATACCGGTATTATAATAGCAATTTAAAATATGCAGCTGTGCATTTCTGGCCCGGGGCATTCTTTCCCGGCAGCCGGAACCCCAGAAACAATTCTGAAAAGTAATACTGAAGTGACCGTCTGCCGGAGCATCGGTATTTCCCGAACCAACTAAGTTTGAAAAACGATGATCATTAGAGCCTCCTGAGCCTCCAGCCAAAGGCGGTTTCAGATATGTAAACTTACACCAGGAAACGGTTACGTTGTCGGTGTTGCCTTTCATGTCAAAATTACCATCCAAACCATCCTGAAATTCGCAATGATCAACCCACAAATTGGTACATCCGTCTGCCGTAAGTAAGTCTTCACCATCAATATCATAAGCCCCGGGTCCTTCAAAAATCAGGTTTCTGATGATTACATTATCAGAGCCCGGTCTGAGATAAATAATTCCGCCTCCCGGATGAGTTTGTGTAGTGCTCACTAACCTTGCACCGGGTAATCCGATGAGGCTTTTATTGCTTACAACGGCTCTGAGTTGCTGATTGGTCGGTACATTTATAACGCCGGAAACCAATATGACTTTTGAGCCGGCAGATTGCATTTGTGTTCTTAAATTTGCCCAGGTAGTTACGGTTACGGGAGGTGTACTTCCTCCACCGGTTGTGGCTGATCCATAACCTTGAGGGGTTGCAAAATAATAATTCTGAGCGGTAAATTGATGGAAAAAAAATAAAAAAAGAAAACGTAATATAACTTTTCGATTCATGATATACAGATTTAGGTGGTATTAATTTGTAATTAGTTTAACCGATTTTTTCCCGTCAGCATTGCTTACCGTAACAATCCAAAAGCCGGGATTCATAACCAGAGCGATTTCTTTGTCAATACGGAAAGCGTTTACTTTGGCTCCGCTTAAGTTATAAACAACCACGTTGGTGTTATTCTTTACATTGCGGATAAAGATGGTGTCCTTGACGGAAAAAATGTCAACAGCGTTTTTGTGAACACCTGCAATACTCAAAGGGTCGTTGGCAATCAGTTGAGGTAACGGATCCCAATTGTCTGTACCTTTTGTGAAATTAAAAGTCGAAACCGGTGTACCGTCATTCAGAGTGGGATTAGACAGCATTGTTGCCCAGCCGGCCCGGCTCGGGGCATTGTTTACCCCGGACAGTTCAGTCGTACCGTATTCATACATTCCGGCAGACGTTCCGCCCAATGTATTTTGCCATCCCAATGGTAATATCAGAGAATGATCAATAAATCCGGGATAGTCGGATGTTTCAATGGTTGTGTTATAAAAAACAACTTCGCTGGTGTTAGCCAGCCACGGGCGACCAAAATAACCGGGTTTTGAACGGTATGCTGAAGCAGTTTCGGTTCCGGGTTCAGTTGAAGTTACCGTACATTCATACAGCAAATAACCCCTGCCTGATGACTGCTGAGCAGCGGTAATATAGGCAACATCATTGGATGCATCACTGGTGTTCATTACTAAGTCGGTCTGATAAAAAACAGCCGTCATCCCACCAAAAATATAATCAACGGCACCCAATACTGCTCCTTTATAAACAACAACCCTGGAACCGGTTCCGCCAAAAAAAGAATCCTGACGGCCAATCACCTTGCATTTATTTAAAACGGCTTTGTCGGTATTGTTTGCAAAGGCTATTGCCGCAGCCCTTTCTACAAATGTTCTGTTTTGAACAGCTGTATTACCGGTATTGGAAGGTCTCATCCCCGGACTTCCGGTTGGCCAGGCAACTACGATATCTTGTGCTTCTTTGGATGAAATGTACTGATTAAATGAATTTTCAAAGATGATATTTTCTGCTTCAAAGCCATTGGCTCTCACGACAACTGTTGCATTCCAATAAGAGCCGTTGGTTGTTCCCGCTCCTGCATTCGGGTGGGAATAAAACCCATTCTGCAGGTTTACGTTTAAAACATCCTGATTCCATTTTTGGTTACTTCCCATGCTGTAATAATGATAACCATGACCGTAATACGATGTTATGCGAACAGCCCCTGGTGCAATTGCCACACCACCGTTCAAAAGGGTTGTATTGGCATTGGAATCAGCGTTTTTCAACGTTATGTTTGCTTGGTCTATCACCAGCATCTCTTCATAATTTCCGGCATCAATCAATAAAGTTACCCGCTCATTATTGAATCTGTTCATACAGGAAACAGCTTCTAAAGCAGCATTGATTGTCTGATAATCTTTATCTGAACCAACCGTTATTATTTCTGAATAAGGGATATTGGGAACCACACGGATTTCTGTAAAATAGGTGGTCAAAGATGAAATGCCGCCGATGTTAATTGTTACCGTTCCCGGATCTGTTCCGGTATAGGCATACTGGGCATTTTCTATAATGGATGTACTATTCGTTGCCGTTGTTATGGCCTCTCCTCCTTCAATCGAAAAGTGAGCCGTGTAGTAGTAATAAATCATCACTTTCTGACCGGGATTAACCGGAACAACAACAGATGAGCCTGTTTTGGCCGTTAAATGACCGGAATTAATCACGGTGGTAACCTGGCCATTCAGCTGTATTCCTTTATAATAAATTGAGGTGGTTGAATTGATTGCCTGATCATCAAAAGACCAAACGGTTACCGGAATGAAGGATAATGTTTTTGATGCTTGAGCATTACTTACAGTAAGGTTTGATGTTAATGCTAATTGTACGGGATAATTATCCAGGTGGCTTGCTGTAATTTTATAGGTGCCGTTTCTTAATGAAACCGCACTTAAATCGTTAAACGTATAACGGTATCCTTCTTCGTTTAAATTGGAAAAAATCAGTTCCAGATTGTTTTCCTGTGTTACTGTTAAGCCGTTGGTTTCAATCAGAACGGGATAAACGGGTTTTGGAGTAAATACTATATCTGCAGTTGTATTTTCAGTTACATTTATACTGTTGGCTGTCATTTCAAAATCATTAACCCCGGTAGCTGATAGGGTATAAGAAACCGATGATTCCAATTGCACACTGTAACTTGCGGTTTCACCATTTACAACGGCAACCGGAATAAAGGCACTTTCACTTGTGCCGGGGGAAAAATGCAGGGTTAGATCCGAAATTTCACTGCCCAGGCCGATTATATTTCCCGTAACCGTAAATAACGTAACGCCGGAAATTGCGATATTATGTGTAACATTCGGATTTGACACACCGGTTGTATTGAATGTATCTCCGGAAGAAATGATATAACCATTGGCGTCAGCTAAACTGATCGTGTACTGGTATCCTACCGGAACAGTAACATTATAGCTGTTTGAGTTGATGGTTGCCGACCAGGTTTTTCCGGCTTCGTTTGTAAAAACTATTGTGTAGTCATCAGGAATTCCGGTAGCCAGCGTCAAATCAATTGTCCCGCTAACGGTAGTGTAAACAGCATCTTTTCTGTAAATCCGATAAACACTTGCTTTTGCAATCTGGTCGTAAATCCGGTAAGCTCCGGTAGTTTGGGCTACAAATTTTACTTCTGTAATGCCACCGGAAGCCGAAGTTGTGGAAAACGTATTGGTTTGTAAAGCCGGGTTTTCTTCATTTATAAAAGTCAGTAAACCATCTGTATCACCACGGGCAATGAGGGTCACTTCATCATCTTCTCCGAGGATTAGTCTGAAATACCGGTTATTGGGCAGTCCGTTCGTTGTTGTTACAGTACCATTGCAATACACTCTTCCCGAATAAGAACTGACACTGGCTATGTTGGCATCAAACCGGGTTAAGTTTGTATTTGTAGTTCTGAGCCTGTCACTGGTATTTCCCACCCAAGAAAGCGGGCCAGCGGTAAATGTTGTCGGGAAATTTATGCCAGAAGTACCGGGTGTCACACTCCCATACCAGGCATTGATTATGCTTTCGTTCAAAAGATTGTTGTATTCACTTTCATTGAGTTGGGTAGCCCCAAAATCCCATACATCCGTATTTTGGGCATAAATTATGGATGTTAAAAACACCATACATACCAGTAATTTCTTTTTCATCTTTTAAAGGTTTAATTGATTGATTTTTTCCATTCAGTATATTTTTTCAGCACCTCTTTGGGTTCGTTCGTGTACCAGCCGTAACCCATTCTTCGTTCACGACTGATTTCTGCCAGGGTATATTTTTTCTTACCGCTGCGGTCACAGAAAAAAGGCCTGTTGTTTTCCAATTCCATAAACCTTGCCCAGAGAGGTTCAGCCTCCGGACTTTCGACGATAATTTTATCTTCTTCTCCTTTTTTTCCGACAGGAACTGTTTCAATTTTAATTCCGGTAATTTTTGTTTTTTCAAACCAGCTGACAGCCGAATTTACAGCGGTGATTACTTCCTTTGAAGGTTTTTTGATCTCCATTAATAACAACACGATTTTAGCTGACTCTTTACCGCTTAACGATGGCAGTTCATATGCCCTGGCCTTTGCGGGGTACAAAGTTTTCCTGTCATGCTGTGCACACCAGGCAGTTAACTGCCCGTTTTGCCTGTACTGTGTTTTTAGGATGCAATCGATTCCTTTATTAAAAGAAACTTCTGCCATTTTGACTATTTCATCAGGAACTTTTACGGAATAGTAATTTGATTTATTTTTGATTTCATAAAGCAATTTTAACACATTAACCATGGCATGATCATTATAGGTTATGTGAGAGTAATACCCGTCTTTGAGGGGATAGAATTGAGGCCAACCGCCGTTTTTATATTGAGCAGTAAGCAAATAAACAACACCTTTTAAAAAAGCTACTTTGTATCGTTCCTCAGGATTTAATCGGTATATTTTTGATAAGAACAGTATTTCCTGACACGTTGCTCCATTGTCTATGGTACAACCTGTCGGATCTGATTTTAATGACTTTAATGTTAGTTTCTCTTTTTCGGTCAGTTCATTATGAATCTCTATATTTTTGGGCCAACCACCGATATCGCGTTGATATAACAAAACATTTTCAGCTATTTTTTTTGCTTCTTCAGTTGCAAACCAAGTTTCATCATCATTTTCTGTAATACTTTTCCATGTAGTCTTTTTTTCTTGAGCATAAGTATCTGCAAAGGAAAGAATGCAAAATAGTACAATTATTTTTTTAAACTTTTTCATACGGTTAGAAGTCTTTATTCTTTTGTGATGATATTATCTGGCAATTCTAAATTTAGTCTTTACAGAAAACTCATCATTTTAAATGAACAAAATGATGAGTTTTTTTAAAATGTAATCGGTTTAAATGTTGATTATTTAGTAACCATAGTCATTTGTTAATGTTCCGTTACTGTTATCTAAAAATACTTGCCATATCGGCCAGAATTGTTTGGTATCAGGATTATTTCGATAAATGGCATTTATTTTAGAGTCTGTTAAAGTTGTCCAGGGCGTGGCTGTCCAACCGGCTCCGGGATCAGTTGTTTCTCCTCTGTTTAATCCGTAAATAATCAGGCTTTCATTGTCAGCGGCATATTGGGTGTACAGCGTTGTCGGAACGTCAGCATACTCACCTTCCCGATCCCGCAAACGGAATAATTTTTCTTTGGCCAGATCGATATTCTGTTTTAACAGGTTCCATCGGATTAATGCTTGTTTGCGTTCCATTTCTCCGGTAAATTCAAACTTATGCTCTTCTACAATAGCGTTAAACATGGCTTGTTTTGTTGTTAAGGCATTGACATAGGCATCTACTTTTTCGGCATGATTGGCCGGATTAAAGGCTCTCATTCTAATCATTCTTAAGTAAGGAGCCGCCGCAGATGGACCTTCTAACTCATTGGCAGTTTCGGCAGCCATTAAAATTACTTCGGCATAACGCATGTACATTTTATTAATCCCATCATCATTGGCCGATGTAACATGTCTGGCCATCCACTCAAAACGGTATTTTCCAAAATACCATGTATTGAAAGGATTTAACTGTTGTCTTGCAAAACCGTTTACAGCAGAACCATATCGATATGGCACACAAGTTACATCTCTCCTAGTATCCAACTCGTCAAAATCATAAAAAACATAAGGTAATGGGCCGTGTTGTCCTCCTCTATTAGTACCGCTATCCTGATGTTGATTTTGATTAACATGTCTTACAGCAAAGGTGATTAGCATTCTTCCTCTACCTCCACCAAACGGAATCTCCCAAAGAGAATCCCCTCCTGCATCTGTTTTATCTTCATTGTATTTTCGCCAAAGTCCTTCAAAAGATGAATCTAATGTTGAAGTTCCACTTTCAATAACTTCTTTACATTCGTTAAAAGCTAAAGCATACATGTTGGCTACAGAAAGATCTGGGTCATTACTTCTTCTGATGCCATCCGGATATTGTTGAAAGCCTGATGCTGCCAAAGCCAAGCGGGCACGAAGCCCTTTTACAAAAGCTTTGTTAACTCTTTCAACACTTGTAGTTGAAGCTGTTTCATTTGGCCATGGTACTAATGTGGCTGCTTCTCCTAAATCCTGAATCAATTGTTTGTAGATAATATCTCTATTTGATTTAGGAATATATAATGTCTCTTCGGTGATAGGCTCAAAACGAGCTGGAACATCTCCCCAGGCTTTTAATAAATCGGCATAATAAACAGCCCTTAATGTTAATGCTTCACCTAATAAATAGCCTAATTCTGTATTTTCAGTAGGGTTTCCATACATACGTAATCCACGGATACACAAATTAGCCCGTTCAATTCCAAGATACATCATTGCCCAAGCGTTGTTAACAGTGTTCATATTTCCATTAAAAGGTTTAGCGTCATAAACACATAAGTCTGGGTTGTCATTTGATGTTGTTTCAGAAGAATTGTACCACTCTGTATCTGTGTTTAAACCATACCAAGGTAAAAATCGGCCTCTGTATGAATTTGTCTCTCCAAAAGGAATTTTAATACCATCTACAGCTTTTTTTGCTAAACTTGGTGTTGAAAAGATGACTGATTCATCCATTGTAGATTGGGTCTGAGATTCAAGGAAGTCTTCTTCACAAGAAATGAATAGCATTGATAGGCTAAGCATTCCAAAAATTAATAATTTATTTTTCATGATCAATATTTTTAGAAATTAACATTTAAACCAAAAACAAATTGTCTGTTTCTAGGATATGGTGAATAATCAACACCCGGAGTTAAAGGTGTTTGTCTGCGGGTAGAAACTTCCGGATCCAAACCTGAATAATTGGTTAAAATAAATACATTAGTTGCAGTACCATATAATCTAAACCTCGAAATACCTAATTTTTCAACCAAAGCCTGTGGGAAAGTGTAACCAAGTGTTAATGTATTAAGTCTTAAAAACGATCCATCTTCAACGGCCCAATCAGTCATAACAAACCTTGCAGAATAAGGAGACCACATGGTTGTATTAGCATTCAGAGCTGCTAAAGCAGACGGATCAGTAACTAAATCTCCCGTAGTAGGATCAATGTTTGTCCATCTGACACCATCTGCCATGTCTGTGGTCAGGTTTCGATACTGTCCGTTTGGATTTGAAATTGTTGCGGTAGAATGCTCAATTTTTGTTGCGTTATAAACATCATTGCCGTAACTCCAGTTAAAAGCAGCTGATAAATCAAAATTGTGTAGATTAGCATTGATAACAATCCCCCCGGTATGTTTTGGATTAACATCACCAATAATTACACGGTCTTCTGCATCTACAACTCCGTCACCGTTAATATCTTTTAATTTCATCATTCCGGGTCTAATACTCCCTGCTATTGAAGAAGTTACTACTCCCTCTTTTAATGTATAAACCCCATTGTTGTAATCAAAATCAGAAACTTCATAACGACCATCACTTTGATAGCCAAATATTGAACCAATCGGATGACCTACCCATACTGCATAATCGTTATTGATTGAAGTTGTTGCCCAAGTTGAAGAAACTTCATAATCATCCATTGTTCCAATAGAGTTGATTCTGTTTTTATTAAAACCAATATTGAAAGAGAAATTTAACCCATAATTTTCTTTGTTGATTGCTGTAACATTCAGATTTGCTTCAAATCCTTTATTTTCAATTTCTCCCATATTCCGATATTGATATTGATAACCAGTACCGGCAACTTCAAATCGGTTTAATAAATCTTTAGTTGTGTTTTTGTAATATTCGAAAGAGCCACTTAATCTTCCTTTGAAGAATTCATAATCTAACCCTATATTTTGTGTAACGGTAGTTTCCCATTTCAAATTTGGATTTGCCATAATATTTGAGGCGGCCCAATAGTCATCTACACCATTTATCCATGGTGCTCCCACATCTGAAGGAAGATAATTCTGAATGGTTTGTCCTGTAGGAATGTTATTATTACCTGACTGTCCATAACTTACTCTCAGTTTTAATAAATCTATCCATGAAACATTCTTTAAAAAACTTTCTTCTGAAATTTTCCAAGCAGCAGCAGCAGAAGGAAAATAGCCCCATACATTATCATTTAAAAATATACTTGATCCATCTGCACGGAATGTGGCGGTTAATAAATAACGGTTTTTAATGTCATAATTAACCCTTCCAAAAAAGGAGAGCAATTTGTCATCTGGAATATTAAAATTGTTCACAGATTGTGGTACTCCCAATGGAGTTAAATTCATAGTATTTTGAAAAGTAAATGTGGCAGGATAACCATGCATTGTATTGGTTAAAATATTTGATTTGTAGATTATTGTTTCCTGTCCTAAAAGAAATTTTAACTGATGATTATCTCCCAAATATCTTTTGAAATCAAAATTAAGTGTATTGGCATTTCTGAATCTATTATCCTGACGATTGCTAAAAATTAATGCCGGTAAGTTTTGATTTTCCGGTTCGGGTTGATTTCTAACATAAAATGTTGAGCGTCCGTAAAAACGATAATCCTCATATTTATAATTATCTAATCCAATATCTGTTTTAAACTGAATATCTTTAGTGACTTTCCAAGTTAGTCCCCCCAACATATTAAAGTTTTTTCTTTTTTGTAACCTGTCATTATCAGTTACGGCTAAAAATGGATTTACAAGATAGCCTGAAACCGATTCGTCAACATCATCATCAATTAAACCCGGAATCGGAATCGGAGAATAACCTATACTGTGCCTAAGTCTTGCGTCAGTTGTTGAAAACTCCCTTTGCTCATTTGCCCCTCCTCCTTTTATTTCAGTATCTGAATAACGGAATGTGAGGTTTAATTGCAGTTTTTCACTCATTTTATTTTTTAAATTAAGAGAAATGTTATCTCTCTTAAAGGATGAACCAAGCATAATTGCTTCTTCATCAAATCGGGTGTAGTTAAAATTATAATTTAACTTGTCTGAACCGCCACGAATACCAAGACTATGGCTTTGTACGGTTCCGGTTCGGCCATAAATTTCTCTTTGCCAATTGGTATTTGGAGCATTGTTATACTGTCCTATTTCACTGTATGTACCAAAGAAATCTTCATAGGATTCTATGTCATCTGCCAGTAAAGCATATTCATACTGCCATTTTGCAAAATCAGCAGGATTGAGAACATCAAGTGTTTTTGCTATCTTTTTTACCCCGGTAAACATATCATAGGTCACGCTGATTTTCTCTCCGCTTTTTCCGCTTATGGTCGTAATCAGAATTACACCGTTTGCTCCTCTTGAACCATAAATAGCTGTTGAAGAAGCATCTTTTAAAACAGTGATGTTTTCAATATCTGAGGATGAAATATCATTCATACTGTTCACCGGGAATCCATCAACGATGATCAAAGGTGAACTATCCTGGGTTAATGAACCTCCTCCCCTGATGCGGATATTGATTTCGGCATCCGGAGAGCCTTCTGATGAAGTTACCCTTACCCCGGCCAAACGTCCGGTCAGGGCTTCGGCTACATTGGAAATAGGCTGTTTTTTTAAATCGGCTCCTGAAATGGTTGAAACTGCTCCTGTCAAGTCTGACTTCTTAACTGAACCGTATCCTACCAAAACCACTTCTTCAAGGGCCTCCTGATCCTGCCCCAGTTCAATGTTAATATTTGTCCGTCCTTTCAGTTCAACTTCAAGTGTTTTATAACCTATGAAACTTACGATTAAAGTTGCATTGGACGATTTAACATTTAATTTAAAAGTACCGTCAAAATCTGTTGAGACACCGTTTGCCGTTCCTTTTTCAAGAATATTAACACCGGGAATTTCCATTTTATCTCCTGCATCAATTACCTTACCTGAAATCTCAATGGAATTCTGAGCATACGTTTTTTGCAGTGCGGATAGGGAAATAAAGGTAAATAGTATCAGAATGAATCGTAACCTATTTAGTACGAATAATTTTGCTTTCATAATCTGCGTGGTCAATTTTAAGGTTAGTTTGTTTGTTCTTTAACTGCGGGTTTGTCATCCGCAGTTACTTTTTCGTTGTTTATGTACGTGTCAATTACTTTGAGGTTTGACACATGTTTTAATGAAAAATTTTGTTCAACAGTATCAATCGTAACATTTTTGAAGGTAATATTCTCAATAGGAGAATTCTCCAGTCCGTCAGCAAAAATGGCATATTTGCCGGCATTCTGAACCGTTATGTTTTCCAACAGGATGTTTTTTATCTGCGGAATAAAATTTCCGTCTCTTTGTCCTGCATAAACAGAATAATTCATCGTAATGTGTAAAACGGCTTGTTTTACCTTACCAACCTTGATATTTCTCACATAGAGCCCGTCAACTGTTCCTCCCCGTTTGGTATTTGTTTTTAAACGGATGGCTCTGTCTAATTGCGGACTATCCATATGACAGTTCTCTACAAACACGTTTTTTACACCCGCCGACATTTCACTGCCAATGACCACCCCCCCGTGACCATCAATCATTTTACAATTTCTTACGATAACGTTTTCGCTTTTGATGCCGACTTTTCTTCCTTCGTGGTCTCTCCCTGCTTTAATGGCAATGCAATCGTCACCTGTATTAAAGGTACAATTCTGTATGATGACATTTTTTGAGTATTCCGGATCACAGCCGTCATTATTCGGTCCGTGACTGTCAATCGTAACGCCGTCAACAATCACATTCGTACATTTGATCGGGTGAATAACCCAAAAAGGAGCGTTTATAATTTTTACGCCTTTGATCAGTACGTTTTCGCAATCAAAAGGTTCAATAAAATTAGGACGCAGGTAATGGTTGTTGCCAAAGATTCTTTTTTCAATCGGGACATCGTTTTGAGCCATGTCCATCAAGGCCGGCAGATTCAGGCTGTCTAATTGAGAAGGCTGGCCTTGCTCATAGCCATAAACATTGCCTTCGGAGGTTTTGCCTTTCCATGGCCACCAATTGGTTTTATCGGCTTGCCCGTTTAGAATCCCGTTACCGGTAATGGCAATATTCTTTTTGTTTTTGGCATAAATCAAAGGTGAATAATTCATTAATTCCATCCCCTCGAACGAAGTATGTACCAGCGGATAATAATCATCGGGATTGGTGCTGAAGATGATTTCTGCCCCGTCTTCCAGGTGAAGATTCACATTGTTTTCCAAATGAATCGGTCCTGTAAAATATATTCCTTTAGGGACAACCACCCTTCCTCCGCCTTTTTCGGTACAGGCTTTTATAGCCTCTCTGAATGCTTTGGTGCATGCCGTTTTTCCATCAGCAACGGCTCCGTAGTCAAGGATAGAGTAATCCCTGTTTTTAAATTTCGGTTCTTTGGTATTTTTCAGAATGATTTCTAATTCTTTCCAGGGATCATTTTCGGCTATTGACTGTGCATTCTTTTTATCCGTGCATGCTACGTTAACTGTTATAATCGATAAAATGATGAACTTTGTAAACCGTAATTCCCTTTTAAATAAGCTTTTCATTGATGATGATGTATTAATGTAATCGATTACCAAAAATAATTAAAGCAATAATAATAACCAAGCTTTTTTTTATAAAATTAAAAAATAATATAAAAAAATTAGGGTATCAATAATATAGGCCTTTAAAAACAGGCTTTTCAAAATAAAAAAATACAATGAAAATGTAATTTTGTTACATTTGCGGAAAGAAAAAACTGTATATTCGATAAATTTTTTTTAAGAATCGCAACTTTAAATGAAGAAAAAGGCAACCATTTATGATATTGCTAAAAAGCTAAATATCACTGCAGCAACCGTATCAAGGGCTTTGAATAACAATCCGAACATCAGCGAAGCAACCCGGGAGCTGGTTATGAAGACCGCCTCTAAGATGAATTATGAGCAAAATAAGCTGGCTCTGGCATTAAAAAGCGGGAAAAGTAATAATGTAGGCGTGGTTGTCCCCCGTATTGACAGTAATTTTTTTGGTTCTGTGATCAGGGGGATCGAAGAAGAACTCAATCCGCATGGCTATCATGTAATCATTTGTCAGACAGGGGGAAACGAAAAAAAAGAAGCGGATAACATTGAAGCTCTTTTGAATTCGCAAGTGGACGGAATTTTGATTTCCACTTCCAGCAGCGACCTTAATTCTTTTGAACGTGTACTGAAAAAAGATGTTCCGTTGATATTTTTTGACAGAAAGAAAACCATGAAGAACGTGAGTTCTGTAACGATTAATGACTTTGACGGCGGCTATAAAGCAACGCAGTATCTGATTGACAGTGGCTGTAAACGGATTGTTCACTTAACAGGCGATATTCATATCGAAATTTTTAAAGACCGGTTCATGGGCTATAAACAGGCATTAATTGATAATGGTATCGATTACACTGATGAATATGTTATTGAAACCAAGAGTTCAGTTGACGACGGTAAAAAAGCCGTAAGAAAAATACTAAAATTAAAAACACCTCCCGATGCTATTTTTTCTGCCAGCGATTTTGCTGCATTGGGAGCTATACAGGAATTAAAAACAAAGAATATTAAAATTCCAAACGATTTTTCAGTCATTGGTTTCAGTAACGAACCGTTTACGGAATTTATGGAGCTCTCCATCAGTACGATTGATCAGTTTCCATTGGAAATGGGAAGAATGACCGCCAAGGTATTTTTAGAGCAGGTCAATAATTCCGACAAAATAAAAATTGAGAAAAAAGTTGTGTTGGAACCGGAACTGATTCTACGGAAATCGACCAAAAAGATACGCTAAAAATAAAAACCGTTTAGCATCAGAATTTCTAAACGGTTTTTTAGCAAATATATTCAACAACTATAAAGAAACTCCTCTTTTCCAGGGGATAAAATCATCCTGGTTCAGCAAATCAGCTTTCGATCTGATGCGACCGCTCGCCACTTCAATAATGTATTCTAAAACAGTATCGCCAATTTCTTCGATGGTTTTACTGCCCTCAATCACCGGACCGCAATCAATATCAATAATGTCGCTCATTTTTTGAGCCAAAACTGAATTGGAAGACACTTTAATAACCGGAGCAATCGGGTTGCCAGTTGGCGTACCTAACCCTGTGGTAAATAAGACTACCGTGGCACCTGAACCTACCATGGCTGTGGTGCTTTCCACATCGTTGCCCGGTGTGTTTAACAGCGTTAATCCGGGTCTTGAAACATATTCACCGTAATCCAAAACATCCTCTACAGGGGAAGTTCCTCCTTTTTTGGCTGCTCCTGCCGATTTCATGGCATCGGTTATCAAGCCGTCTTTGATATTACCCGGCGAAGGATTCATATCAAAACCAGAGCCGGCGTCAACGACCGATTTTTCAAAAGCTTTCATTAACGTTAAAAACTTATTGGCTTTTTCTTCATCCACACATCTGTTTACCAACTCCTGCTCTACACCACATAATTCCGGAAACTCAGATAATATACTTTTTCCACCCAAAGCAACAAGAACATCGGATACATGCCCTAAGGCCGGATTGGCAGAAATACCTGAAAAACCGTCGGAACCGCCGCACTCTAAACCGATGGTTAACTTTGAAAGCGGGGCCGGCTTACGCTGAATCTGATTGGCTCTTTTGATTGCTTCAAAGGAATCTTTAATAATGGTTTGCAGCATATGATCTACCGTGCCCATTTGCTGTTGCTCATAAATCAATACTTCTTTCCTGAGATTGGGATTGATTTTATTGAGTGTATTTTTAAACAGTTCGATTTGTAAATTCTGACAACCTAAACTCAATACGGTTGCACCGGCAACATTCGGATTGTTTACATAACCAGCTAACAATCTGGCCAGACTTTCGGAATCTTGTCTGATACCGCCACATCCACCCTGGTGTGTGATAAACTTTACTTCAATGTTATCAAAGGTAGGTTTATCTGAGCCGTAGTCCGGCAAAGAGTTTCCGTTTTCCTGATTGACCAAACTTTGCAAAAGCAATTTATAGCTGTCTGATTTTTTCGGTACTAAAATTTCAAAAACTTCTTTTAGTTTTTCAATGTTTTTATTTTCACAAAAAACCAACGGAAAAAATAACCAGACATTATTTGTGCCCACTTGTCCGTCTTCACGATGGTAGCCCATGAACGTTCTGTTTTTCCATTTATCTACGTTAGGAGCTGTCCATGAAAAAGTTTCCGTTTTTTGAGTTACTGCTGCACTCTGGTGTTTTACATTTTCGGTGGTTATCACTTCACCTTTTAGAATATTCTTAACTGCTTTTCCGATCAAAACACCATACATATAAATTTTGTCGCCCGCCGTGAAGTCAGTCGCAGCCATTTTGTGTTTAGCTTTTACATCAGAAACAGGTGAAATTTCCACATCTTCAAAACGCAGATTTTCCCCTTGACTCAAATCGGTCAAAGCAACAATTACATTATCGGCAGGATGAACTTTGATTAATTTGTTTTGCATTTAATACGTTTTTAAAAAGTTTTTTAACCCCAACTCTACACCATTTGTTTCCATTTCAGTCAGAGCAAAGACCAATGCTGCGTTTAAACCAGGAATTTCATTCAGATCCTGTTCCCAAAAATCCTGATTGGCCAATGTTTGTGTTACCACTTCTTGATAATTGTCTTTTTGCCAGCTGTTTTCAAAAAACGAAACCACATCTGGAGAATCTTTGACGGGTAATAAGGTGCCTTTCCAGTCTTTTTTATAGAAACGAATTGTACAGGCAAAAGCAAAGGTTAAGCAGGCAGGTAATTGTTGATTCAGGTTAACATATTCCAACAGACTGGGCAATACACGCACCTTGAATTTGGAAATTGAATTCAGAGCAATGTCGGCTAACAAATGCTTGATGAACGGGTTTCTGAAACGGTCTAAAACTTCTTCTGCAAATTGTTGCAGTTCTGTTTTATCCATGTTTAGTGTCGGATTGATTTCGTCAAAAATTACTTTGGTTACAAATTCGCCGGTAAAGCTGTTTTCCAGTGTTTCTCTCACGGTTTCGTTTCCGTAAAGTATCGAAAAAGGAACCATGGCGGTATGAGCACCATTTAAAATTCGTACTTTTCGGGTACGATAAGGCTGCATGTCCGAAACAATTTTGACATCTAAATGGGTTTTTTCAAAAGGTAATTTGGTTTTTAATTTTTCATCGCCTTCAATGACCCATAAAAAGAAAGGTTCGGCGGTTACCAAAATATCATCATGATAATCCAATTTGTTGTTGTATTCTTCAATTTCATTTCTTGGATAACCCGGAACAATCCTGTCCACCAACGTATTGTGATAGGAACAGCTGTTTTCCAACCAATCGGTAAATGCTTTCTCCAGTTTCCATTGTACAGCATATTTGAAGATAATTTCTTTTAACGTATCGGCATTATAGTTAATTAGCTCACAGGGAATAACGGTTAATCCTTTGGTATGGTCACCATTGAAATGCTTGAATCGTTCGTAGAGTAAAACCGTTAATTTAGCCGGAAATGATTTCGGAGGTTGCATGGTCAACGTATCGGTTTCGATATATTCTATACCTGCCTCGGTCGTGTTTGAAATAATAAATTCCAGGGTTTCTTCTTTAGCTAAATCCAAATAGCTTTGGTAATCCTTATACATGTTAATCCCGCTTACGATATTGGTAATTAGCTCTATTTCCTGAATTTTTTCACCTTTTTTAACCCCATTCAGGAAAACGGTATAAAGCCCGTCCTGGTCATTAAGCAGTTGTACCATACCGCCTTCTAAAGGTTGAACAACAGCCACACCTGCATTGAAACCGGCTTTTTTATTTAATTGTTGTAAAGCGTAATTTACAAAAGCACGAAGGAAATTACCTTCTCCGAATTGTACTACTTTTACAGGTAACTTATCCGTAAAGCCAACTTGTTTTCTGTTTAGTTTTGTTTTTATGGTTGTTTCCATTATTTTATCACTTTATAGGTTGGTACTAATGTTTTCATAATCATCCATGCTATCAAATAGGCTACGGCACATATAGAAAAAATAATCATATAGCCTTTATCTATTCCGTCCGCAATCACTGATCCTGAGTTTTGCAACTCCTGAAAAAGTCCTTCCGGCAACCGTTCATGGGTGTACTGGGGGAATTTTTGTAAAAGCGGAACTCCGTCAACAGTTGTCCAGGTTTTATGGGCATAGTCAAATAAAACCCCGGAACCTTTATTGATTAAAAAGGATCCAATTCCTCCAGCCATCCCGCCTATTCCGGTGATAGTGGCAATTGCTTTTTTAGGAAACATATCGCCAACGGTTGAAAAAATATTAGCAGACCAGGCTTGGTGTGCTGCCCCTGCAATACCAATAATTAATACCGGAAACCAATACGAAATACTTCCGGCGGGTTGGGCTAATAAAGCTAGTAAAGGAAAAAAGGCAAAAATTAACATCGCTCTCATTCTTCCGGCGTAAGGATTCATTCCTTTGTTGTCCACAAAATATTTGGGTAACCAACCACCGATGATGGAAAGTAAAGTTATGGCATATAAAATCACTAACGGAACGGCACTTTGTGTACTGTCCATACCATATACAGAACTTAAATAAGCCGGTGTCCAAAATAAATAAAACCACCAAACGCCATCGGTCATAAATTTCCCAACTATAAATGCCCAGGTTTGTCTGTATTTAAAACATTCTTTATAAGAAAATGTTGTAGTTGATTCTTCTACCACATTTCCCTCCGCATCGTTTTGATCCTGTTGAATATAAACCAGTTCGGTTTCATTGACTTTCGGATGTACTTCCGGTTTTTTGTAATAAAAAACCCAAAATCCCATCCATATAAAACCGGAAGCACCAATAATGATAAAGGCCATCTCCCACCCCATTGCTTTAGCAATAAAGGGAATTGTTAATGGAGCGGCCAATGCACCTACTGTAGCACCTGCATTAAAGATACTGGTTGCCAATGCCCGGTCTTTTTTCGGAAAATATTCGGCGGTTGCTTTGATGGCTGCCGGGAAGTTTCCGGCTTCACCAATGGCTAATACCAAACGGGCAAAGATGAAAAGCGTAACACTTACGCTGATTACGGAACCGATATCTTTTACGGTTTCAATATGTTCTTTTGCTCCTTCAAAACCGACTAACCAGTTTCCCGTTAAAATTCCGGAAGTAGCAATACCGCAATAGGCATGAAGCACCGCACCCACGGACCAGATACCAATGGCCCACAGGAATCCTTTTTTGGTATCCATCCAATCCACAAACTTGCCGGCAAACAACATGCTCAGGGCGTAGAAAATGGAAAATAAAGCTGTAATATTTCCATAATCATTATTATTCCAGTGAAATTCAGGCTGAATAAAGTCTTTCCAGGTAAGTGAAAGTACTTGTCTGTCCAGGTAGTTGATGGTTGTGGCCACAAAGAGCATCACCACGATGGTCCACCGGAATTGTGTTGGTTTAGAAGTTGTCTGGTTATTCATACGTATGGCTTTACGGAGTATTTTATATCCCTCTTATTAGTTTAATTAAATCTACCGTTTCTTTTACCAGATTGGTAAGTTTATGGTAATCATTGTTTTGAATACTATCCTTTAAAATCAGCTGTGATCCCATTCCAACACAGACAACTCCGGCATCAAACCAGGCTTTTAAGCTGTCGGCTGTCGGCAAAACACCTCCGGTTGGCATGATTGATGTCCAGGGTTGCGGACCCAATACACCTTTAACGAACTGAGGCCCGTATATTTCACCCGGAAATAATTTAACGATTTCGCAGCCCAGTTCTTCCGCTCTGGCTATTTCTGTGAGAGAGCCGCAACCGGGAGACCAGAGTACTTTTCTGCGGTTGCAAACCATGGCAATGTCTTCTCTTAAAACAGGCGTAACGATAAAATTGGCTCCTGTTTGCATATAAAATGAAGCTGCAGCCGCATCTGTTACAGACCCGACCCCAATAATCATTTCGGGCAGCTCTTTGGTTGCATATTTTATCAATTGAGCAAAAACCTCCTGTGCAAAATCGCCTCTTGAGGTAAATTCAAATAATCTGGCCCCTCCATCGTAACAGGCTTTTACTACTTTCTTACAAACTTCGATATCTTGGTGATAAAACAGTGGAACCAAACCGGTTTCCCGCATTTTCTGAGCGACTTCTATTCTGGAAAACTGTGCCATTTTAATTGATTTGTTTAATTAATTTGTCAAAATTAGAAATGCACTTTGCCTTTGTAACGGATTCAGGCTGGCTTTTTAAAATTTGAATATATTCAACCGGGAAGTTCCTGTTTTTATAATTGTTTTCTTTTTCTTCTGCTACCTCAGAAGAAAGTACAATAGCCCCGTCAACACTGCCATCGTTAATTTCATCCAGGTATTCTGCAACCTTTGATGCTTCTTCAAAAGATTGAAAAAGCATAATCCGGTATCCCATTGTTGAAGCAGTTTTTTGCATGTTAAAAAGGACATCACTGTAAAAAGCATCATTTACCTGCGGCAGAATAACCGCAATGCTGTTTGATTTGCTTCTTCGTAACGCCAGGGCATTTTTATTTGGTTTATAATTTGTCTTTAATGCAAATTCCTGGATAATTTTTCGCGTATCTACATTAATATCGTGTTTATTGTTTAATGCTTTGGAGATTGTTGAAACAGAAAACCCGGTTAAGTGTGCTATTTTCTTCAGCGTAGTCATTTTTTGGATTTGCATAGCGTGAGGGGTTAAAATTAGCGTGAAACTCTTCCTGAAGTATCGTTTATACTGTTTTCAATCTCGGCTAGTGTTGCCAGGTTATAATCGCCAACAATTGTATGCTTTAAGCAGCAGGCGGCAACTGCAAAATCAATCGTTTGCTGATGATTGTCTGAATTGGAGATTAATCCGTACAGCAGTCCGCCCATAAACGCATCGCCGGTTCCTACCCGATCTACCACGGGGGTAACTTCTTTTACGGCTGCCTTGTAAATTGTTTGTCCGTCATATAAAATTCCGCCAATTCTCTGGTGAGAAGCACTGACAGAATACCGCAATGTGGTGGCTGCAATTTTCAGTTCGGGACAATAGGTTTTCAACTTGGAATAATGATTTAATAGCGAATTTTCATCCGTGTATTCCGGGTTTACTTTTTCCAGTCCTAACATCAGAAAAGCCGTATCAATATCGCCCAGAACAACATGGCAATAGCGAAGCATTTCCGGCATAATATCACTGGGTTTCTTACCGTATTTCCACAATTTTGACCTGTAATTCAGATCGCATGAAACGGTTAACCCCAGGGCGTGTGCTGTTTTAATTGCTTCTAAACATTCTGTGGCTGCCTGCTCTGAAATAGCTGCGGTGATTCCGCTCCAGTGGAACCATGTTTTACCTTCAAAAATTTTAGGCCAGTCAAAAGTACCTTTTGGTGTAGCGGCAATGGAACTGTTTGCTCTGTCATAAATTACATTACTGCCTCTGGAACCGGCTCCGGTTTCCAGAAAATAGATTCCGAGACGATCACCTCCAAAGCTTATATTTTGAGCACTTACGTTCATTTTTCTGATTTCCTGTAAAGCCGTATGTCCAATTTCATTATCGGGTAAGCGTGTCACAAATTCGGTATCTACACCATAATTGGCTAATGAGACTGCTACATTGAATTCTCCTCCGCCGTAATTGGCAGAAAAGGTTTTTGCCTGAGAAAAACGCAGGTGTCTCTCTGTTGAGAGTCGCAGTAATATTTCTCCAAAAGCAACTACTTTATTCATCTTTCAGGTATTATTTTTTTATAAAATCTTCCCGCATAGGGCTAAAGACATCAATTAACAAGCCATCTTCTAAGCAAACTACGCCGTGTTGCAGGTTCGGAGCTACATAAAAAGAGTCACCTTTGTGCAATATCCTGGTTTCCTTATTGATTGTTACCTCAAATTTTCCTTCGGCAATATGGGTAACTTGTGAATGGATGTGCTGATGCATAGGACCAACTCCCCCTTTTTTAAACTGCACGTTGACCATCATGACCGATTGATCGTGCCCGACAATCTGCCGCTCGATTTTATCGTCAATAATTTCCCATTCGTTTTTTTCAGCTTTAAAAAACATCGCTTAAAAATTAAAATAGTTTTTGGCATTAGTATAACTGATATCTGCCACCATCTTTCCTATCCATTCCATATCATCCGGCAACTCACCTCTTTTGATCTCATCGCCTAACAGGTTGCACAAAACACGTCTGAAATATTCATGCCTCGGGAAGGATAAAAAGCTTCTGGAGTCGGTTAACATTCCTATAAAACAGCTGATTAACCCCATGTTTGACAAGGCATTCATTTGCTTGGTCATACCGTCTTTCTGGTCTAAAAACCACCAGCCCGACCCAAACTGTACTTTGCCTTTTACACTGCCGTCGTTAAAGTTACCGATCATGGTTGCCATTACTTCATTGTCGGCCGGATTTAAGTTATACAGAATTGTTTTGCTTAATTTATCTTTAGCATCCAGGGCATTCAACAATGCCGATAAATTCCTGGCCTGTGAAAAATCACCAATTGAATCCCAACCGGTATCCGGGCCTAAAATCTGATGCATTCTGGCATTGTTGTTACGCAAAGCTCCCAAATGGAATTGTTGTACCCAACCGTGTTGATGATAGTTTTCACATAAAAATAATAAAATTGCGGTTTGGAATTTAGCATCTTCTAAAGGAGAAATGGGTTGATTTTTTCTTCTCTTTTCAAAAATAGAATTGATTTCATTTTCGGTAAAGTTTTCAAACTGAATTTGATCTAATCCATGGTCTGAAAGTTGGCAACCCTTTTCATTGAAATACGCAATCCTTTTACTTAAAGCATTACATAAGTCAGAATAAGTATTAATTTCAAAATCAACAACTTTTGATAATAAATCAATATAATTATTATACGTTTCACTTACAATTAAAATTGCTTTATCCGGCCGGAAAGCGGTGCTTACTTTTATCGAAAAATCACTTTTAGCTATTTGTTGATGATAGGTTAAATCATCGGTAGGATCTTCGGTTGTGCAAACTACTTCGGCGTTGACTTTCTTTAGCAAATTCCGGCATGAAAAAGCGTTGGTATTTAATTTTTGAGTGGTTTCTTCGTAAATAGCTTCTGCTGTTTTTTCATTCAATAAGTCGTAAATACCAAAATAACGGGCCAATTCCAGGTGTGTCCAATGATACAACGGGTTTCGCATGGTATAGGGAACTGTTTTTGCCCATTGGATAAACTTGTCTTTGTCCGGAGCTTCCCCGGTAATGTATTTCTCATTTATACCGAGTGTCCGCATGGCTCTCCATTTATAGTGGTCGCCGTTAATCCAGACATCTGTAATGTTTTTGAACTGATAGTCTTCGGCAATTAATTTAGGCGACAAGTGATTGTGATAATCAATAATAGGCTGGTTTTTAGAATAGTTATGATACAATTCTTCCGCATATTTATTTTCTAATAAAAAGTTCTCGTGTATAAAAAAGTTACTCATAATAATTATTCTTCATTTGATGGTTTTCCGATGGTTGCTAAAATTCCTCCATCTACATAAATTATCTGTCCGTTTACAAAATCACTGGCTTTAGAAGCCAGAAAAACAGCTGTTCCGGCCAGATCTTCCGGATCTCCCCAACGGGCCGCAGGTGTTCTGCTGATGATAAAATCATTGAACGGATGTCCGTCAACTCTGATCGGAGCGGTTTGTGAGGTAGCAAAATACCCCGGACCGATGCCGTTGACCTGAATATTGTATTTTGCCCATTCGGTGGCCAAATTTTTTGTCAGCATTTTTAATCCGCCTTTTGCTGCAGCGTAAGCCGACACAGTATTCCTTCCCAATTCACTCATCATCGAACAAATGTTGATGATTTTTCCCGCTCTGCGTTCAATCATTTGTTTAGCAACGAGTTGTGACATAATGAATGGCCCGACTAAGTCTACATCAATCACTTTCCTGAAATCGGCCACCGGCATGGTAAGGGCCAGCTCTCTTTTGATGATTCCGGCGTTATTTACTAATATGTGAATGTCACCAATCTCTTTTGAAATCAATTCGATATGTCTGGCGGCCTCAACTTCGTCGGTTACGTCAAATAAATAGCCTGTTGCCTGATAACCTTTTGATTGGTAATAAGAAATTGCCTCTTTCATTTTGGCAGGCGTTGTTCCGGTAATGATTAACCGGGCACCGGCCCGGGCCAGAGCCTCGGCGATGGCCATCCCTAATCCGTGGGTTCCTCCGGTTATTAAAGCGTTTGTATGGGTTAAATTAAATAATGTCATGATTATCTCAGTTCGTTTGGTGGACAAATATCCATGTCAGCGTAATCCAAATTTTCACCGGCCATTCCCCAGATAAAGGAATAGTTTGATGTCCCGGCACCGGAGTGGATGGACCATTCGGGTGATAAAACCGCTTGATTGTTTTGCATAAAAATATGGCGGGTATGTTGTGGTTCCCCCATAAAATGAGCAATTGTCTGGCCTTCCTCCAGATCAAAATAAAAGTAGGCTTCCATTCTGCGGTTGTGTGTGTGAGCCGGCATGGTATTCCAGATGTTGCCGGGCAACAATTCGGTTAATCCCATCTGAAGCTGGCAGGTTTGAACAATTTCATTGACGATGAGTTTGTTTAAAATCCTTTTGTTTGCCGTTTTTTCTTCACCTAATTCAATAATAACAGCATTTTCTTTTGTTATTTTTTTATTCGGAAAATGCGTATGGGCAGGTGCTGAATTAATGTAAAACAAGGCCGGTTGTTCTTCACTGCTTGAAAAAATAACTTCCTTGGCCCCCATCCCAACATACAAGGCTTCTTTTTTATTGAGCTCAAAAAATTCGCCGTCAACAGTTACGCTTCCTTTTCCGCCTACATTTACAACCCCCAGCTCCCGACGGTCAAGAAAATTTTCTGATTTTAAGTAAGGAATGGTTTCCAGTTTCAGCGTTTTGGTTACCGGCATGATTCCACCTACTATATAACGATCATACATGGAATAGGTAAGATTGATATCATTTTCTGTGAATAGTTTTTCTATGAGAAAATGCTCCCGGATTTCCTGTGTACCATACTTTCTTGCATCAACAGGATTTGAGGCGTATCTAAAACTGAAATTTGTCATGCTGTTATTTATTGTAATCGATTACACAAATATAATAATTATTTTTAATAAAACTATAATATGCATAATTTTTAGAGACTAAAAATAAGATTTGTGAAAAAAATGCCTGTGAAAAAAGCTAAAATACTATCAATATAAGATACGAAAACAAAGCGGAGGGGTGAAAAAAAAAGAATATGTTATTGAAATTCAACTATTTTTTCAAACCTGCCGTGATGGCTTTTTGAAAGATGGATATGTTTTCCGTTCCGGCAGAGATACGGAATTTCATTTTGCTTCAGAAGTTCAACAGGAGATGAAACCTCTGTAACCAGATCAAAACGTTGGTTTCGCAATGCAATCGAATGAATGCAATCATTTTCAACCGTTGTTCTTGCATAAAATAATTGCCCGGAAAAGTATATATGTCCCGCTTTGAAACGGATATTTTCTATTTGCAAAGGATAGAACCCTCTTGCTCCGTTTTGTTGCCGGATGATTTTATACACCGCTTCTTTCCTGCTCCATAAAATCCAGACCATTTCGGTTGGATGACAACTTTGATAAATAAGTTTTTGTTCTTTCGCTGTAAATAATTTATCCAGAAAGCCTTTCCGTTGCCAGTTACTTTCCTGTTCGGCTAACGCTAAATCAACCACATCGTTGCCTATCATTTTTCTGCCAGTTTTATTTCGATAATTTTTACAGCGGCTTGAACATTCAGCATTTTTTCCATCGAAGCATTGTCAATGACAATATCAAATGCTTCTTCAATATCTAAAATGACATCCACTAAATTGGCGGAATTAATCTTTAAATCGTTGATAAAATCAGTTTCTTCGTTTAAGTTTTCAAAAGCTTCCCGGTTTTTAATATACGGTTTTACGATGCCTTTCAGTTTCAGGATGGTTTCTTGGTTATTCATGTTCCTTTTTTAAACGAAGATACGCAACTTAACTAAACTTTTTAAGCACAATACAGGCATTAACATCACCAAAACCAAAACTGGCTTTTACAGCAATGTTAATTTCTTTTTGGAGCTGTTGTTTCGGAATTTTATTTTCCTGAACCATCACAGCAATTTCAGGATGAAGATCATCGCAATTAAGGTTCGGAAAAACAAATTGGTGATAAACCTGTAAAACGGTGGCTACACTTTCAATACTGCCTGAAGCGGAAAGACAATGCCCGGTCATTGATTTTAAGGAATTGATATGCGGAAACTCTGATTTTGATAACTGTAAAGCTTTGCACCAGTTTAAAATTTCCAAACTATCTTTTGCGGTGGCAGTCAGGTGTCCGTTTATCGTGTCGATTTCAGCTGGTTTTACAGTTGAATTCTGTAAAGCATCTGCAATACATTTTTGCACGGCAATCGGATTGGGGGCTGTCATCGTTCCCTCACCCCGTTGTCCGCCTGAATTGCTGTTTCCGCCTAAAATTTCTGCATAAATTGTTGCTTTTCGGGCTAAGGCCGATTCTAATTCTTCCAAAACCAGTGCTCCCGCTCCGCTTCCCGGTACAAAGCCCGAAGCACTTTCGCTCAAAGGTCGGGAGCCTTTTTCAGGAGAATCATTGTGTTTGAATGTGCAAACCCGCATGGCATCAAACCCGCCCCAGATATACGGGCCGCTGTCGGAAGTACTTCCCGTCAACATTCGTTTGGCTTGTCCGGAAGCAATCCGGTCATACCCCATCAAAATACTTTCTGTTCCGGTTGCACAGGCAGAAGAGTTCGTTGTTACCTGATTACCCAGTCCCAATTTGGCTGCCAGATAAGCACTCACACCGCTGTTCATGGTTTGGGCTACCGCAGTACTGCCTAATTTTCGGGTTTGAAAATCGTCAATTTTATAAATGCTTTCCCTGAATTTTTCAATTCCGGACGTTCCTGTTCCGAATATTGTTCCGTTGTCCCAATCCGGATTTTCATTATTTTCTAACGATAATCCGGCATCTTTCCAGGCTTCCATTCCGGCTATTACACCGTATAAAATTCCGGATGCCTTGAAGTTTTTTAATTCCAGTTCCGTGAAATACGCCCTTTTTAGCTCATCCGGAATTTCGGGCCTTCCCGAAATCTGACACGAAAACTGCAATTGTTCTAATTCTGCATCGTGCTTAATTCCTGAAATTCCGTTTTTGATGGCATACAAAAAGTTGTTTACTCCTACTCCATTGGGAGCAACTACACCTAATCCGGTAATCACCACACGTTTTTTTTGCATTTTATTTGATAATTATTCCGGATAAAATTCCGTTACAGACTTCTTCATTTTTGCTGTTCATCATCCGGACCCTGCATTTTAATTTTCCGAAGCGGAAATAAACTTTTTCTGAAATAACCGTTACCTTTTCGTTGGGATAAACGGGTTTCAGAAATTCGACTTCTGAGGATGAAAAAGCCATTTGCGAAAAACCTTCGTTCAAGGTCAGGTAAATCCCCAAACAGGCCAATCCGATTTGAGCCATGGTTTCAATTAAAATCACACCCGGCGTAACGGGATTATGTTTAAAATGACCTTTGTAAAAATCTAACGTTTCATCAAAGGTAAATGTCCCTTTTGCTCGATTTTCATCAATTTGAAGTAATTCATCCACAAAAAGAAATGGTTTTTGGTAAGGAAGTTTGCTTAAAATTAAATCAGTTTCTTTCATCTCAATTTGATTTTAAAGACTTTCGCCACCATCAACTTTTATAATTGTTCCGTTAATCCATTTGGCTTCATCTTTGCAAAGTAAATAAACCACATTGGCCACATCTTCCGGTTCAGTTAACCGTTTAAATGGGTTTCGTTTAATGGCAATTTCTTTAATTTTTTCACTATTCGGAATCAATTTAAGTGATTTTGTATTGGTCACACCTGCTTGAATGCAATTACTTTTGATGCCAAATGGAGCAAATTCAAAGGCAATTTGTCTTGAAATTGCTTCCAGGGTTGCTTTTGCAGCACTCACGGCTCCGTAATTTGGAATGGGTTTCAGACTTCCTTCACTTGTAAAAGAAATAATTCTTGAATCGGGATGAAACAATTCGGCTTCAAAAATCGCTTTAGTCCAATCATACAGCGAAATTGCCATCGCATTGATGGCCAATAAAAAATCATCTGTTGACAATGAATTTTCGGAAGTCATACTTTTTAAACTTCCTTTTGCAATGCTATGGATCAGGCATTTTACTTTTTGTGCACCAATGTCAGCTTTAATCTTATTGATCATTTCTTGTCGCTTTTCTGGTTGCAAAGCATCTATATTAAAACTTAAAAAGGAAATCCCGGTTGATTTTATGATTTCAAATTCCTGCTCAATTCCGGGTAATTCAATTCTTGTATTGCGATGGATAATGCAGATGTTCATGCCATTTTCGGCTAACTTTTTGGCGGAAGCCAATCCTAATCCGGAACTGCCTCCGAGGATAATTGCCCAGGTATGTTGAAATTCGTTTACCATTCGATTAAAATGCGTTGTGCTGTAAATCCGGGTCCGAAACTTAACATCAAACCTCTTTCGCCAGATTTTGGATTTTGTTGCATAATTCTTTCTAAAACAAATAAAACGGTGGCACTTGACATATTGCCGAATAACCGTAGCACTTCTTTTGTATCGTTAATATCTTTGCCCAAATTCTGAAATAGATCTTCGACTAAATGTACGATTTTTTTTCCGCCCGGATGAAAAATCAGGTAATCTATATCGGCTATACCCAATTTGTTTTTTTCTAAAAAAGGATGAATAATGGCCGGAAAATGTTCGCCTATGGTTTCGGGAACTTCAATATCCAAAACCATTTTCAGTCCGTTGTCCGTCAGGTCAAACCCCATCATGCGTTCTTTGTCATAAAAATGATACATGGCTTCGTCAATGAGTTCCGGACCGCTATCTTCAGGGTAAGAAGACAATAAAGCACACGCCGCTCCGTCTCCAAAAATAGCGGCACTGACGATGTTTGCCATGGAAAAATCATTTAATTGAAAGGTTGCCGTCGGGCTTTCAACCGTAATCACAGCTGCTCGTTTATTGGGATTGGCTTTCAGGAAATTTTTGGCATAAATTAACCCCGATACTCCGCCCACACAACCCATTTCGGTTACCGGAAGCCGAACAATATCCTGCTTTAATTGTAGCCGGTTAATGAGATAAGCATCCAACGACGGAATCATAATACCGGTACAACTTACGGTAATAATGTAATCAAGTCTTTTCGGAAGCCATTGGGCCTGATCTAATGTTTTCTGAAGTACTTTTTCGCCCAACACAATCATTTCACGGGCATAAACCGCGTTTCGTTCTTCAAACGATTGGAGTGAGAAAACGTCTTCCGGATGCATGATGGAATAGCGTTTGTCCACTTGTGCCCCTTCAAAAATTTTCTTAGCTTTCCGGATAAAACGACCTTCCTGGTTGTGGAGCCAAATATCCAGAAAAGGAATAATTTCTGATGTTTCTCTCGAAAAATCAGGAAGCTGTGTAGAAACGGTAACAAGTCTGACTGCCATTTTAATGGTGCTTATTTATAAATGATCCATTGGTATCTAAACGCCCATTTCCATTGAATCGTTTGTTTTTTTGCGATTATTTTTTTTGAAAAATGAATTAATTCCTTCTTTTTGAATCCTTTTAAAATAGAAAGTAAACCATCCGTTTGCGGCATTTTTTTTAAGCGAAAGACAAAACAGACCAGTTGAAATAACCGGTAGGAAACCGTACTACGATGCAAATCATTTATGATTATTCCAATGGTAGTTTTGTTCAAAAATGAATTAAGTATGTTCTGAATTTCTATATCATCAAAATGATGTAAAAACAAGGTAAACAATACTATATCTGATTTTAATTCATTATTATGTTTAAGTAATATGTTTTCACACCGATAGTGAATATTCGGGTAATTTTCAGATAAACGTCTTGCTTCTTTTATCGTAAACGGGTTGGCGTCTATACCAATCAAATTGAATGAATACCCCTCGGCCTGACCGAATTTTGCAATTTCCCGAAGCATGTCACCGTTACCGCAACCTACATCACAAATGGAAAGGGTCTGTGTTGAATCAGTTGTTTTAATTAATTTTTTTAAACCGTTCAGCGTTAGCCGGTTTCCGCCTAAAAGCCGGTTAATTGCAGCAATTGTCTGTAAGGTTTCTGCCAGTTCAATACCTTCCATGGAAAAATCATCCATGAGTTCTTTTTCGGTGTTGCGGAATTTTGTGTTCAGAAACATCTATTGAATGGGCTTTCCGTGTGTTTTTTGAATGAGGAAAGGTAGTAATTTTGGAAATAGTAACAAGCATTTCATCATTATATTACTTAAGGAAGAACTTAGTACTATTTTTGAAAGCAACTTTCCTGTTTGAATTCGTGATTTAAAATTGAAATTCCACTGATTAGTGTAATTGATTTCCAGTTTTTTACGATTTATTTTTCCATTAAGATAATCAATCGAGCATTCACTGGCTATTTTGGCACTGTGAATTGCCATCGCCATTCCGTTTCCGCAAAGGGGATGAATTAATCCGGCCGTATCGCCTAACATCAGAATATGATTTTCTACTTGTTTTTTGGTTTCAAAAGAAATCTGACTGATGGTCAATGGTTTTTCAAAAAGTAGTTCTGAATTGTCTAAAACCGCTTTGAGTTTTGGATTTTTGTTTAAAACATTCGATTGAAAGTTTGAAATATCTTTATATTTTTTAAATGATTCATATTTCGTCAGATAACAAATATTGATGATATCATCTTCTACTTTTGAAACTCCGCAATAACCGCCTTCAAAATTATGTAGTTCGACTAAATCATCAGAAAAATTTCCTTTGTAATGAGCTTTTACGGCTAACCAGGGTGATTTTTTTTGAATAAAATTTCGTTGAAGTTTGACATCTAAATGAGAACGTTTTCCAAAAGCTCCTAAAACTATTTCTACTTTGAATACATTGTTATTATCCGTTTTGATGGAAAATGAATCACCAGAAAATTCAATGTCATTTACTTGTTGATGAATAATTTCACAACCGGATTCAATTGCTTTTTGATAAAGATAATGATCTAATTGATAACGACTTATTCCGAATCCGCCCAACGGAAGAATTGCAGCAATAGATTTTCCGTTTTGTATTGAAATCGATGTTTTATTAATATGTGTTGGCTGTAAAGATTCAATATTCAAACCTAATTGCCTGAAATAAGGCAACACTTCGTTTGAAATGAATTCGCCGCACACTTTGTGTTTCGGATAGGTGTTTTTTTCAAACAGAACCACCGATTTTCCTTGTCTGGACAAATGAACCGCTGCGGTTAATCCGGCGAGACCGCCACCGATGATTGCTATTTGGGGAGTTGGGTTCATTTGAGCTGAATCAGCATAAACAATTTATTTTTTTAAAGAAAAGAAGTCGTTTAAACTTTTTTCAGTTGGTTTCAAAATAGTCTTTTTTTTTCGCTTCAATCAAAAAAGTTTAAAAAAAATGCTCGTAAAAGCGTTTAAAAAAATTTAGTTTAAAATTAATTTCCTATCTCATAATAAACCAATCGTTCCTCCCAACTATGATTTGAAGCAACGTTATGACAAAGCAATTTTACTAATCCAATATTCTTTTGATAATTATACTCAACTGTCTTAGAAATCAAATCAGGATGGGTGGCAGCAGGTATAAAAACTCCTTTATATGGCATAATTATATAGCTATTCCCTTCAACATTCATGGTCGTTTGTTCATATAATCTATGCTCGATAGTACCATAAGGTTCTTCTATTAAATACATATATTCAAAGTCTAAGCCCGGATGTAAAACCTTTCCGTACGTTTCTTGTAACGTATATTGAACATCAGTTTCACTCAATTCAACCAAATGACCTAAATTGTTAACACGAACATAGTTATTTTTTTCATAAATAACGGTATTGCTATTTATATTCACTCTCTTCGTTAATTTTTTAGCAAATCTTAGGCCTGAAATTGTTACATCATCAATAATTTTAACCGTATCAATAATACCATTAAAAGTAAATTCAGTAGGGTTATTATATGAGTTTTCATATTTTTTGTAAACCCATTTATTGCCTACACTCAAGTTAAAGAAACTTTCTTCTATTGGAGCGGTATTATCATCATCAGAACAAGAAATAAATAAAATACTTGTAAATAAAAAAAGTACACTTTTGATTATATTTTTCATATTTTTTAAGGCTTGGTTCTATTCTACAACGAATCTTTTTTAACTTTATTTTTGTGGCAGATGATTTTTAATTCATCTCACCTAAAAAAACACTCCAAACTTCTTTTTGATGTTCCCCAAACGATTTGATATTTTCGGAGAAATAAACCTTTTGTTTGATTTCAATAATCGTGATTTGTTTGTTTCGTTCTATTTCTAAATAATAGTGATTGATCCAATAATCATTAAAAAACGGAACCTTTTCATGCGTTTTTTTAATTTGGAATCGAATGGGATTTTCGTTTTTCAAAAGAGTTATAAATTGTGTAAGTGAAATTTTTTCTTTTTTGGATGACAGGAAATTTACAATCATAACATCGTTTTCTTTGAAAAGAGAAAAAATAGTCGTTTTAATTTCTTCCTTTAAATCATTGGAAATTGTTGAATTTGTCAGTAATTGGGCATATTCATAAAAATCATTCACTTTGGCCAATGAACTTTCCTGATAAGCATTCAATACTTCCATAGAAAAATTTGCTTTCATACTTTTTTTAGAAAAGCCGGCATCCTGAGCATTTCCAAAAACGGTAAAAAACAACAATCCGATAAGTAAATAATTGATTTTCATATTTATTCCTGTTTGATTCGGATGAATAAAATTTGATCTTCCGAATTATTTTTAATCTCTAAAATCCGCATCCTTTTTACGGTGGCTGTGGGAATTACTAATTTTTCTGAAAATTCTTTTTTGTTATAATATTCGGCTCCTAAATTGTCAGGTAACATCACAAGAACCTCCAGATCATCCGCTAAAATCTTCTGTAACTGTTCTTTTCGGGTTTGCCAATCTTTGATGTCTGATTGCATAAACGCTTTGAGTATCAAGGCGTAATCATCGGGTTGCATCAAAAGAATCTGTGTTTCGGCGGTTGATTTGGCAACTTCGGCTTCTTTTTTTTTATAAAACGGACTTTCTACACTGATTTTTGTCTCCGGCGAAACAAATTCTATCACCGCTTTCCCGTCTTCTACTTTTAGTGGAACTTTCTTATCATCATCAATTTGATAAACTTTTACATCCTCATCAGCAATTTTTTCCTGTGTAAATTCATCTTGAATTTCAATGATCTTTGAATTTGTGCCAGTTTTGTTCATCCAATAGAAAATGAAAAGAATAATTATTAACCCTATGCCCATTAACCCAAAATAACTGCGTTTCTTTTTGGTGTTTTGATCCATAGAATTTTCTTCTTTATGTTTAAAAACAAATTCATCCCAACCTGAAAACCCACAAAATTGACATAAAATATCCAACATATCTTTTCGCGGTAATCTTTCATTCGTTTCAGGTTTCAAATGGGTATAAATCCATTTTTCACTAATGCGTTGTTTTTGCTTTTCTTCAATTAAATCAATCAGATTCTGTATGTCCTGTGAACTGAATTGTTTCCAATCCCCCTGAAAATAAGGATAATGCCGTTGATAATTCAGCAGTACTTGGTTTTTCAACAATTGAAATACGTTTTGTTCGGTCATCATAAAATTGATTTCGAAAATAAAAATACGGTTTTAATTTAATACTGTAAAGCTACTGTAAATGTTTGGAAAACCAATTACAGTGCTTAGAAAGTGATTTTACCGAATCAATTTTAAAAGGAGTCCGTATTCTTGCCTCATTAATTTTAAAATCATTTGTCATGAGAACAGTTTTTTTATCCATTTGCTTAGTTTCAATTTTCAAAACCCAGGCTCAGGGTTCCAATGAGTTGTACGGAAGTGCGAACCGGTATCATCATCCATCCTATGTGAGTAACGGCGATTATCAACGGGTTGTGCAATCTAAAAACGAAGCGGTTTATCGTATTAAAATCCTGAACAACGTAAGAACGGATGCCTACATTGTTACTTTTGGTTTAAACCAGGAAGCTCCGTCTGTAAAGGAGTGTAACGCTAAAATCAATCAGCGTATTCAGGGCTTCAAGGCGGCCGCTAAAAAATTAGGGGTAAAAGAAGAAGGAATTTTTGTTGATTTTATTACCCAGAATAAAATTTATGATTATGAATCGGAAACCCAGGGGTCGCAGATCAAAGTAAACCAGGTAGATGCCGGGTATGAAATTAAGAAAAATGTTATTCTTCGGTTTTCTAATCAGATTTCATTTGATGATTTGGTTGAAAAAGCCTCTGATTTTGACATTCATAACATTATAAAGGTGGATTATGTGAATTTAGGTGCGGACAAAATTTATGAGCAAATGTTTGAAGAAGCTCAAAAACTGGTGGCTGTCAGAAAAAAACAGCTGCGTAACCACATTGATGAGGGAGCAGAAGATACGCCCACAATCCAAGTGCACTTTGTGGCTATTTCACCTACTTCCCAATACAAAAATTTTGCGGCGTTTGAATCTTCAGAACTCAACACATCTAATACTTCCCGTTATTACGATAAACAGATTATCCGGAAAGAAGAGCGAAAAAGCAAAACATTTTACTATGACGGATTAAATCCGCAAGGCTATGACAAAATCATGAATGCTGATTCGCCGGTGGTTGGCATGCAATATGTAATGGAAATCACAATGACGTATCGAAAAAAACAGTAATCAGGATGCTCTTTTTTTTAGTTCTTCCTGAACTTTTTTTAACTGGTTTGAAAATATAATAACCAAAGGCAAGAATGCAACGGGTAAAAATGTTAGAGCTGTGCTTTTCGTCTTTATCATAAAAAATATACCGCTGACAACCATCATGAACATTGCTGTTAAGAGTAAAACAGATGCCATTCTTAGCATTTTTGCTTTAGATTTTAGTTCTTCAACAGTTAGTTTGGTTAAATCTTGTTCTTTCATAATGTAAAGTCTAAACCACTTCATTAAGTAAAAAACCGCTTGGTTTTATAATCCAAGCAGTTTTTTAAAATTTTATCAACTACAGCCAATTATAGTTTACCTTCTTTAATTTCCTCCACAATTTCAGGATTTAATAAAGTGGTTATATCGCCAAAATTAGAATAATCCCCTTCGGCTATTTTTCTCAGGATACGACGCATGATTTTTCCGCTTCTGGTTTTGGGCAAGCCGGAAACAAACTGGATTTTATCTAATTTGGCAATCGGTCCGATCTGATCGGAAATCTGTTGGTTGATCTCTTTACGCAAATTATCGTGGTTTCTGCTTTCTCCGTATTCCTTTAAGATTACAAAACCATACAAGGCATTTCCTTTAACATCATGCGGGAAACCAACAATCGCACTTTCTGCCACAGCCGGATGTTCGTTGATGGAATCTTCAATCGGAGCCGTTCCTAAGTTATGACCGGAAACAATGATGACATCATCTACTCTACCGGTAATCCGGTAATAACCCACTTCATCCCGCAATGCCCCGTCTCCGGTAAAGTACTTGCCCGGAAAAGCAGAGAAATACGTCTCTTTATACCGTTGATGATCTCCCCAGATGCTTCTGGCCATAGATGGCCACGGGAATTTGATGCACAAACTTCCGGTGACCTGATTACCTTCGATTTCATTCCGTAATTCATCCATCAGTACGGGTTGAATTCCGGGTAACGGCAAAGAGGCATATGTTGGCTTGGTGGGGGTAACAAAAGGTATTGGTGAAATCATGATTCCACCCGTTTCAGTTTGCCACCAGGTATCTACTAACGGGCAGCGTTTTCCTCCTACATGGTCGTTATACCAGTGCCAGGCTTCTTCATTAATCGGTTCGCCCACCGAGCCAATCACTTTTAATGATTTTAACGGGTAGGACTGTACATAGTCAATGCTCTCTTTTGCCAACGCCCGAATGGCAGTCGGAGCGGTATAAAACTGCGTTATTTTATGCTTTTCAATTACTTCCCAAAAACGACTGAAATCCGGATAGGAAGGCACTCCTTCAAAAATGACGGTTGTAGCACCATTCAATAACGGTCCGTATAAAATATACGAATGTCCGGTAATCCAGCCTATATCGGCCGTACACCAGTAAATATCGCTCTCTTCGTAGTTGAATACATTTTTAAACGTATAGGCTGTATAAACCATATAACCTGCCGTCGTGTGAAGCATACCTTTTGGTTTTCCGGTTGAGCCTGATGTGTAAAGAATAAACAACGGGTCTTCTGCATCCATAATTTCGGCTACGTTATTTGGCACCGCTTCTTCTAAAAGCGGTTTCAGCCAAAGGTCTCTGCCCTGTTTCATGTTAACCTCCTCATTGGTTCTTTTTACCACAAGAACCCTTTCCACACAAGGTGAATTTTCTAACGCTTCATCAATAATACCCTTTAAATTAATGGTTTTATTGCCGCGATAGCCGCCATCAGACGTAATGACCATTTTACATTCGCTATCGTTAATTCGAGCTGTGACAGCCGAAGCGGAAAAACCGGCAAAAATAACAGAATGAATAGCTCCAATTCGTGCACAGGCTAATACAGCCACTGCCAATTCAGGAATCATAGGTAAATAAATGCAAACCCGGTCTCCTTTTTTGATGCCCTGATCACGCAATACATTGGCCATTTTGGCTACTCTTGCATACAGTTCATTATAAGTAATATGCTGAGCTTCTTCGTCCGGATTGTTTGGTTCAAAAATGATGGCCGTTTTATCACCTCTTCGGGCCAGATGACGATCAATGCAGTTTTTGGTAATATTTACTTTGGCATCTACAAACCATTTGAATTGGGCTTCCTGCATATCAAAATCAAATACTTTTTCCCATTTTTGATACCAGGTAAAGTTCTCATCGGCAATGCGATCCCAAAATTTTCGGGGTTCACGAACCGATTTTTTATACATTTTAAAATAATTCTCGAGGTCGTGTATTTTATAATAACTCATCTGCTTATTTTTTTGTGTTTATTTAGTCTGTAAAATTAAAGATTATGTTTATGAATAATAATAAGTTAATCATAAAAAAAGGTTAATGTCCAATGGCTTCCCCTGCACCAGACGGAATCCGGATTGATTCAACAATATCCTGAACTTCATCTGACGGTGGGGGTGTACATTTACAAACAACAATTGCTACAATAAAGTTGGCTAACATTGCAATTGTGCCAAAACCTTCGGGTGAAATTCCAAACCACCAATCTTTTTCTAATGTTCCAACCATTTCTTTTCCGCCATCAAAAATGCCGAACTTATATTTTAGCATATAAAATAACATCAATAATAACCCGACAATCATCCCGCTTATGGCTCCTTCTTTATTCATTCTTTTATAAAATATTCCTAAAATAATGGCAGGAAAAAAAGATGCCGCAGCCAAACCAAATGCTAATGCAACCACTGCAGCCACAAAACCCGGCGGATCAATTCCGAAATAGCCCGCAATACAGACCGCTGCTGTTGCGGCAATTCTGGCTGACCACAATTCACCTTTTTCAGAAATGGCAGGATTTATCATTTTCTTTATTAAGTCATGCGAAATGGACGATGAAATGACCAACAGTAACCCTGCTGCTGTTGAAAGTGCAGCGGCAAGTGCTCCCGCCGCAACCAGACCAATTACCCAATTGGGCAGGTTGGCAATTTCCGGATTGGCCAATACCATTATATCGTTATCAATTTTTAATTCGTTGGTTTCTTTGTTGGCTAAATATTGAATTTTCCCATCCTCATTTTTATCTTCAAAAGTCAGTAACCCTGTTTTTTCCCAATTGGTAAACCACTGAGGCATTGAACTGTATTCTTTATCACTAACCGTTTGAATCAAATTCGCTTTGGCAAAAACCGCTACTGCCGGTGCTGTTGTATATAAAACAGCAATCAATAACAAAGCCCAACCGGCTGATTTTCGTGCGTCTTTCACTTTTTTAACCGTGAAAAAACGAACAATTACATGTGGAAGTCCTGCCGTTCCGACCATTAAGGCTAACGTAATAGCAAACACATCAATCCTTGATTTTGAACCACTCGTGTATTCATTAAAACCTAATTCCGTTTGAAGTCCGTTTAATTTATCTAACAAATAAGTACCGGAACCATTGGCTAGCGTATCGCCCATTCCTAATTGCGGAATCGGATTTCCGGTCATTTGAATGGAAATAAATATCGCCGGGACCATAAACGCAAAAATTAAAACACAATATTGAGCAACTTGAGTATATGTTATCCCTTTCATCCCGCCCAAAACAGCATAAAAAAGAACGATAATCATACCAATAACAACACCTGTGTTTATATCCACTTCTAAAAATCTAGAAAACACCACTCCTACTCCACGCATCTGACCCGCTACATAAGTGAATGAAACAATTAATGCACAAATAACAGCTACAGTACGAGCAGTTTTGGAATAATACCGGTCGCCGATAAAATCAGGCACGGTAAATTTCCCGAATTTTCTTAAATAAGGAGCTAATAACAAAGCCAGCAAAACATAACCGCCTGTCCACCCCATCAAATAAACAGCACCATCATACCCGGCAAACGAAATTATCCCTGCCATTGAAATGAACGAAGCAGCACTCATCCAGTCGGCTGCCGTTGCCATTCCGTTAGCCAAAGGAGACACTCCTCCGCCGGCTACATAAAATTCTTTAGTAGAACCGGCACGTGACCAAATGGCGATTCCGATGTAAAGAGCAAACGTAATTCCTACGATAATATATGTCCAGATTTGTACATCCATTTTATTTGAGTAGCTGAGAGTTAATTTTTGTTTTTTGATTTCGTATTTCAACTGATAGCAGGCAACCGACAACGGAATTATTCTTCATCATAACCATATTTTTTATCCAATTTGTTCATCAACCGGACATAAACAAAAATTAAAATCACAAAAACATAAATTGATCCTTGTTGTGCAAACCAAAAACCAAGTGGGAATCCACCCATTTTAATCGTGTCTAAATGATCTTTAAACAAAATTCCGGCTCCATAGGAGACTAAAAACCAAATGGATAAAAGAATTAAAAGGTAGCGTAGATTTTCTTTCCAATAAGCCGTTGCATTTACTTGATTACTCATAAAACTATCTTTTTAATGAAAATAGATTGAATTTCTTATATAAAAGAGGTTCTGAAAAACTTCATAAATATATTATTTAACAATTAAAAAATTAAAAATTAAACAATTATTTTTTCGAAATGATGAAAAATCAATCATTTTTGACAAAAGAATAGCAATCACGCAAAAGATTCAAGAAAACGAAATTTCGAGTCACTATTTTTATCATTTTTAAATCAAATTGATAATATTATTAGTTGAAAAACAAAAATAATTTGTCAATATTTCTTTAATTTGTAGAAACAACACTAAACGTATGCAATTTAATACTGATGAAACAGATCCTTCTGTTTTGTATAAATTATTAACAGGAACGATCATTCCAAGACCAATTGGTTGGGTATCAACGATTGATAAAGACGGAATCAATAACCTCGCTCCTTTTTCTTATTTTAATATGGTGTCTCACAACCCACCTTGTGTGATGTTTTCCACAGCAAGAGAGAATGACAAAAACAAAGATACTTTGAATAATGTGTTGCAAAACGGACAGTTTGTGGTGAATTTGGCAACATTAGATGTGGTAGAACAAATGAATACCACTTCAGCAACCGTTTCTTCTGAAATTGATGAATTTGAATTGGCCAGTCTTACTCCTATGGACTCTGTTTTCATTAAACCCAAGCGTGTCAAAGAAAGTCCGATTCATTTGGAATGTGAAATGATTCATCATTATTTCATGGATAATGCCGAAGGTGGCGGTGCTTGCATTGTCATCGGAAAAATTAAAACCATCCATATTGATGATGCTATTTTGATGGAAAACAACCGAATCAATTTAGACGTTTATAAACCTGTTGCTCGTTTGGCGGGTTCGAATTATAGTACGTTGGGAGAACTTTTTTCGATTAAAAGAGCTTGATGTTTTAAAGTTTAAAAAGAAAATCAGTGTAAATTGGTAAAATCAGTGTCAGAATAAAAATGAAAAAAATAACCGTAATCGGTGGCGGCCCTGGCGGACTCTACTTTTCCATATTAACCAAAAAAGCAATGCCCAATTGCCAAATTGATGTTTACGAACGCAATAAACCAGACGACAGTTTCGGTTTTGGCGTAGTATTCTCCGATGAAACCTTGGGCGAATTTTTAATGCGTGATTTACCATCATATGAACTTATTCGCAGCGAATTTGCCTATTGGGATGACATTATTGTGGCCCGTGACGGGCAAAAAGTAAGTATTTCCGGTAACGGATTTTGCGGCTGTTCGCGAAAAACACTACTGAAATTACTCCATCAGCGTTGCCTTGAAGAAGGGGTCAACCTTCACTTTGAACAAAATATAGATGAGTTGAGTCCGTTTGCCGATTCGGATATGATTGTTGCCTGCGACGGAATCGGAAGTGCTGTCCGAACACAATATGCTTCAGCATTCGGTACCAAAATCAGTTTGAAAAAAAACCGCTTTGTGTGGTTAGGTTCAACTAAACCGTTGGATGCGTTTACTTATTTTTTCAGAACAACACCTTTGGGAACCATTGTTGCTCATACCTATCAATACGAAGAAGGTATGAGTACCTGGATTTTTGAATGCTCCGAACAAACTTGGCAAAACATCGGTTTTGAAGTTACCAATGAAGAAGATACGATTCAAAAAATAGCTGAAATTTTTAAAGAAGAATTAGACGGACATTCACTCATTTCTAACAAATCGCACTGGCGGCAGTTTCCGCACGTGACCAATGAAAAATGGTACCACAACAACATTGTTTTGTTGGGTGATGCCAAAGCTACTGCCCACTATTCTATTGGTTCCGGGACAAAATTGGCAATGGATTCAGCCATTGGTTTGTCGGATGCTGTGATTGCCAATCCTACCAATGTTGAAGCTGCTTTTGAACAATACGATAAAACCCGCAAAAATACAGTGGAAATGATTCAACATGCCGCCTTAGTTTCGTTGGACTGGTTTGAAAAGATGGATAGACATATACAACATCCGTTCTACCAATTTGCGTTTGGCTGTATGACACGTTCCAAAAAAGTAACGTTTGAAAATCTTCAAATTAGAGACAAGTCATTCACGGATAAAGTTTTAAATGAATTTTTTGAAACTCAAAACTCCCAACTCTCAACTCCCAACTCAAAATCGGCTGCTTTTTCTACTTTTAAATTAAGAGATTTAGAATTGGTTAATCGAATTGTAATGGCTCCGATGGGACAATATTCTGCCGAAAACGGTTTGGTCAATAACTGGCATCTGGTGCATTACGGAAGTCGTGCAACCGGTGGGGTCGGGTTGATTTTAACCGAGATGACAGCAGTTTCTTCATCCGGACGTATTACGTTAGGTTGTACGGGAATATATAATGAAAATCAAGTAGTTGAATGGAAAATAATCACGGATTTTATTCATCATAATACACAAACTAAAATCGGAATTCAACTTGGACATTCAGGAAGAAAAGGGGCAATTAAAAAACCATGGGAAGGGCAAAATGAGCCGATTGATAACGCTTGGGAATTACTTTCCGCCTCTCCTGTTTCTTTCAATTCCAAAATGGCAACGCCAAGAGAAATGAATTTAGAAGATATGGATGTTATCACAACTCAATTTATCCAAGCCACCAAAAATGCTGAACAAGCCGGTTTTGATATGATTGAATTACAAGCTCATCACGGATTTTTATTGGCTTCATTTTTATCGCCGTTGGCCAATAGTCGAACGGATGAATATGGCGGAAGTATTGAAAACCGCCTTAAATTTCCATTACGCGTATTTACGGAAATGCGAAAGGTATTCCCGCAACACAAACCCATGTCGGTTCGTATTTCTGCTTCCGATTGGACTGAAAACGGTATTTCAGAAGAAGATATCATTCACATTGCGAATGCTTTCAAATCCGCCGGAGCAGATATCATCAACGTTTCCACCGGAAATACCGTTGAACATCAAAAACCTCAAATGGGAAGAATGTGGCAGACACCTTTTTCGGATTTGGTTAGAAACACCGTTCGTATTCCCACCATAACCGCCGGATTTATTCAAGACATCGATCAAATTAATACTATTATTTTAAACGGCAGAGCGGATTTAGTGGCGTTAGGCCGACCTTTATTGGCGGATGCTAACTTTGTCAGAAATGCTCAAGCGTATGAAAATGTGCAAACGGATGATATTCCACTGCAATATAAAATGGGAAGTTCGTATTTGTATCCGTTGAAAATTGCTGAACGGAAGCAAGTTGAAGGTATGAAGAGGGCGTTGAAGCCGAAGAGTAATAAGAAATAATTATGAATTAGGAATTAGGAATTATGAATTAGGAATTACGAATTATGAATTATGAGAAATGATAACGTTGTACAAATAAAAAGTTATGCTTTTGCAGTACGTATTATAGAGGTTTTCAAATATCTTTCTGAACAAAAGAAAGAATATGTATTAAGCAAACAGCTCTTGAGATGTGGTACATCCATTGGAGCAAATATTGAAGAGGCTATTGGTGGGCAATCAAGCAAAGATTTTTACGCTAAACTAACCATTTCATATAAGGAAGCCAGAGAAACTCATTATTGGATAAGATTATTAAAAGATACTGACTATTTATCGGAAGATGAAGCCGAAAGTTTATTGAAAGATATTGATGAACTATTAAGAATAATTGGATCTATCCAAAAAACTCTCCGTAATTCATAATTCGTAATTCCTAATTTAAATGAAACACTTTGATGACAACTTCGCCCACGATTCCTTACCAAGCATCGACTTGCAGCCTACTTATTTAAATGGCAAGTATGAAAACGAAATGCTCAATTGTGTCGAACGTCTTTTAGATTTTCACATTAAAAACGGTAACGGAAATGCTCCTTGTCTTCGCACGTTTAAAAAAACATGGACGTATCAGGATTTATTTGAAAAAGCCAATCAAATTGCTAATGTTTTAGTCGATGATTTAGGTTTACAATCCGGAAATCGTGTACTGATTCGTTCTGCCAATAATCCGATGATGGTGGCGTTGTGGTTCGGAATTCTGAAAGCAGGCGGAATTGTAGTGGCGACGATGCCGCTATTACGTTCCAAAGAACTCAAAACAATCATCGAATGTGCCGAAATCTCCCACGTGTTTTGTGATATCGCTTTAGAAAGTGAAATGGATTTGGTAGATTCCGATTTTCTGAAAAGAATCTGCAAATTCTGTGGTTCAGAAAGTGGCACTTCCGAATTGGAAAATCTGATGATGAACAAATCCAAAACGTTTACTAATTTTCATTCTAAAGCAGACAGTGTGGCGTTGATCGGATTTACTTCCGGAACAACCGGCTTACCCAAAATGACGGCTCATTATCACAAAGATATTTTGAATATATGCGAAGCATTTCCAACGTATTCTCTTCAACCAACCGCAAATGATATATTTACCGGAAGCCCGCCCATTGGTTTTACCTTTGGTTTAGGCGGATTGGTGTTGTTTCCGTTGTATTTTGGTGCTTCCACATTTTTAATAGAAAAACCAACGCCGGATGTTTTGTTGCAAGCCATTCAGGAACATAAAATCACAATTTGTTTTACCGCTCCAACCGCTTGGCGAATTATTACAACGAAAGTAATTGAGTATGACATTTCAAGCTTACGCAAATGTGTCTCTGCCGGAGAAACATTACCATTAAAAGTTTGGGAAGATTGGTACAACGCCACCGGATTAAAAATTATTGACGGTATCGGAGCAACCGAAATGTTACATATTTTCATTTCATCGAATGAAAATAATATGAAACCCGGATCAACCGGTTTGGCCATCACAGGTTATGAAGCAAAAATCATTGATGCTAATGGAAATGATGTTTCAGTTAACGAACCCGGCCGATTAGCCGTTCGCGGAATCACCGGTTGTAAATACCTAAACCGGACTGAAAAACAGCTGGAATATGTGCAAAACGGTTGGAACATCACCGGCGATATTTTCAAACAAGATGAAGACGGTTATTTTTGGTTTGTGGCCCGTGGCGACGATATGATTATTTCTTCCGGTTATAATATTGCGGCAATTGAAGTAGAATCCGTACTTTTAACCCACGAAGAAATTCTGGAATGTGCCGTAGTGGGTTTACCCGATGACGAACGTGGGATGTTGGTTTGTGCTCATATTGTTCTAAAAGATGTGTCTAAAGCAACAGATAATATGAAAAACCATATTCAGCACTGGTTCAAAGAAGTAGCTGCTCCGTATAAATATCCGAGAGTGATTTATTTTACGGAGGCTTTGCCGAAAACGGAGACGGGGAAAATACAGCGGTTTAAATTAAAGTAGGAAGTATTAAGTAGTAAGACATAACTTATGAAAACAAAATTCATTTTACTTTTTTTGATGATCTATTCTTCATGCATCGCTCAGGAAAATGAAGCTCTTGATTCAATTTTTAACCAAACAAAAAAAATTGAAATCATAGCTTTTTATGACAGAGATAAATGGGATCGCGAAGATCATTCTATAAATGTAAACTACATAAAAAACAACAATATTGAAATAAAAGAAAAATATGTAAGAAATAGAATTTTTTTAAACCAAGATCAAATAAATAAATTAAAATATAAATTAGAAAATTATCAACCTGAAAATATAGAACCCGCAGCTTGTTATATGCCTAGACATGTTTTAATTTTCACAAACACTAAAAATGAAATCTTTGGGTATATTGAAATATGTTTTACTTGTGGAAG
>QFCS01000523.1_pt1 | contig 53104 bp, 39 predicted proteins | sample 3576561 | NCBI WGS metagenome assembly QFCS01 | reverse complement strand
TCGGCATGCCGGCCTCGGCCTGCTTGAGGAAGCCGATGATTTGTTCCTCGCTGAATCTGCTCTTCTTCATGTCCGTCATTCTCCTGGTGGTTGACGGACTTCACTAACTTCAACTTGGTACGGTTGGTAGGGGGCAGGTCAGGTTGGCAGTGGAGCGCAGGATAGGCTGTGGAACAAAAGGTCTGGCCATGGTTCCCTTCGGCCCGAGAGGCCCGCTCTCAAATGCTTGAGTGCGGCTTGCACTCTGTGCGTCGCCGCGCTAGCGAAGCTTCCCCAGACCGTGGTTAGACCCCACCATCTCCGCAGCCACTCTGTATCCGGTGCTTGATTGGCTGGTAAGCCATGAAGCGCAATGGCCGTAAGCGTCAGCTGCATCTGATAAGGGACTGCGATAGGTGTGTGAACCAAGTTCGCTGCGGCAAGGTGCATTGCGCGGGCCAGCAGTTCAACAGGTTCCGTGGCGAGTTCTGGCTTCTCTCGAATTCTGCGGACCAACAGATCTCCCGTTGACCGGACGACGTCCATGCCAAGAAGGCCTTTCAACACGTTGAGTGTCTGTTGTTCAGTAGCGGGCCCCCATCCCGCAGGCAACTCCTGCTTATCCCACTGACGCTCGAAGATTCCGCGCAGGTCAAATCCATCGTCCCAGGTAAGTGCCGCGACCATGTGAAACTCGGTCATCGGAACGCCCTGACTGTTCACTCGATGAAATGTCCGTGTAGCCAGTTCGACGTCGTCGGTGCTGAGCGGAATCACCGGAATCCTGCACCACTGCATCGCGTACAGCACCCCCTCTGCAATCTGCTGGAGTCGGTCGATCTCGGTGTCCACCACGTCACCTGCTCGCTCCCGCAAGCGAAAATGCTGGCGGATGGCAACGGCATCGAGGAACAAGTGCAGCGGTAGGCAATACCAAGCATTTGTGGGATTCCCCACAACAAAGTCATCCTGCTCCAAGTCAAAGAAGATGGATGCAGGCGTCTCGTCTTCGGGACGTGTCTCCACCTCGTCTTGTGAGGCGGCACCTGGTGTCTGGAATGCGGCGAAAAGCGTTGTTAGTCGTTGATGTCCGTCCAACAAGTAGCTGATGGTTTGCCCCTTCTCTGGACGCGGAATTTTTACACCCGCGATTGCATCGAAACTAGGAAGGCGGCTTTGAGAGGTCCTCCACACAAGTAGGCTACCAATCGGAATGCCCGCACGCAGTGAGCGCAGCAACTCAACGCGACGTTCGTCTTCCCAAACAAAAGGGCGCTGAAAGCGCGGCACCTGTATGTGGCCGGAGGCAACGTCGGCCAGTAGCTTTGGCAGATCGATGACCTGAGGTTGTGAGACATAGCTTGGTGTTTCGCTCATCAAATGTCCTAGATTGCGTCTTGTAGTGCCTCGGCGAGTGCATCCATTTCAGTCAGGATATCGGCTGACCATGCGTGCGTTGGAGGCACATTCTGAAATTCGCGTGACACTTGGCGGCCAAAGCCGCCTTCTAAGGCAGAGACCTCTTGTGGGGAGAGCGAGTTCCAAAAGCCTTGGCTGCGTGCTGCTCGGATAGCTTGTGCCGCGTTTGGCGGTGAAACACCATCTCCGCGAAGTCCGTTTTTAACGTTATAGAAGTGCGCCATACTCCCAACGGAATGCCCGAAGAGTGTGGAGGAGGTAGCAGGCTTCAAGGCGGTCAGAACCGCTTCTGGGAGATAGTTTTCAATGGATCGACGCCTCAAGCGATGCCAGCGTCTTGGGGGCAGGTTTGTGCACGCAATTTCGAAGATGTGGCCTTGGCATGAATCCCCGCCAGGAGGGCTCCATCCTCCCGTGAGCTCGGAGGGATGCAGTCGGTCACTGTCAAAAAGATAAAATGTTCTCCACTTCGAAACATTGTTAGCCAATGAAGTCGCAATGTCATTTGCCATCGCTGCTCCTCCACCCATAGCTGGAGAAATCCATCCCTTTGCGCACCACTGGGAAAAGGAGGGGAGGGTTGCCTCCACAAACATGCGGTCGAAAACGTCGTTCTCCAAAACAACTCGTAATGGGCTATTCACGAGGTCTTGGGCGGCCAGCGCCGTGGTGCACCAGGGAGGCTCTCCTACTACGGTGTTATGGCCGGTTGGCGACACGGTGACAGCTATCGAGTTTGCGCGATTCTGCGACGAGGCGAGCCTCGTTCTGAAGTAATCTGCGTGAAAAGGAATATGCGACTGGCACCAAGGCAGCATGAGGGTCGAGTTCGCAAGAATCGAGTGTTGCTCGCGCATTGCCAGCAGTACTAGAACCTCGAACAGGCTCTTTTTCCATTGGTGGTCATCAGATGTCCAGCAGGCATCCTCGAAGGTAACTATCACCAGGTACCTCTTTGTTGAGCTTGAAGGAGTTCCCCCTTTAGCTGCAGTAGGTCCCCAAAGGCGTCAAGCGGCCACGCCCCGCTCAGGCGGCCGTGGGTGTCCAGCGGGGCACGTCTAGCTGTCGACGTTGCGTCCCTCCGCTTTGCAATCCAATACAAAGCCACGTCCTCACTCGAGATGCTGCTGGTGCGAGTTGCTATCGCCAGTTGAACTGCCGCAAGCAATACTTCTGAGTGGGTCTCAATCAGAATCTGCGCGCCCGCTCCAGCGGCATTGGCAATAGACGCAGCAAGTACCTTCTGTGCGTCGGTGTGAAGGTGCAGCTCGGGTTGCTCAAGACATACAACACGAGGACCAAGCCCAAAAAGAGCGCGAGCCATTGCGACAAGAGGCGCTAGCACTTGCGTCAGCCCCTCGCCGGTGTCGACAAGGTTTACCAGTGCTGAGGGGTTTCCTAAGGGTGCGACATCCAGGCGAAAGAACGCTGGCGCCACATCCGTGATTCGCAATTCGAGCCCAAGCTCTCGGAAGAACGACAGCACATACTCTAGAGCGCGCGCTTCTCTGCTAGTCCGTGACTGCCGATCCCATTGGTACAAAAAGCGAGCTACTCCCTCTCCTTTGGACGAGAGGTGACTTGGCGCTGTGGCAAGTACTTTCTCAACGCGGGGGACTGAAGCTCGAATGCCTTGAAGCCACTGCACATCAAGCACGAACTGTTGTCGAAGGTTGAGATGCTCGTACTCAGGTTTTGACTCATCCCCCACTGGGAGTAGCCCTCGGACGCCTTCGACGCGCCCGCGCCACAAGCCGTCCCCGTCATCCTTGAGTATCCAAGCTCGAGACAGATTTTCGAGGTGGATATTGGTGTTGTTCGAATGCGCTCACGCCCTTTTTTTTGCTTGCGCATACGGAACTTCAACGTGAAGACGGCCCTAGCGCTGGCAGCCATGTCATCAACTTTTTGAGCAAATTTGTCCGCGAATTTGCTTGCACTCTGCAGGTACCGGTTCAAATCATCAATCGCTGACTTGACGTCAATAACCCTCAGCAAAGAGGCTTCAATGCGTCGGAGTCCCACGGTTGAAAATAGCTCAAGCATGGTGAGCCTTTTGCGTTTGGTGAAAGCTGAACTTTCTAGTAGTCGGACGGCGCGCCTTAGCTGAGCAAGATGCTTTTCGCTCATTGGGGCGAGATACCTGTATGCGTCAACGGGAGCTAGGGCGTTGTGCTCCCACACCCAGGTTCGGAATGTTTTTCCATTCTTCTTTACCGTCTTCTCCACCCGTACGGCTTTTATAACTCCATGTTCACCTAGGAAATCGTCGCGACCCCGAAGGGTCGCATAAAATGCGAGAAAATCTAACCATTGACAAACCATCTTGTGCACTGTCGTGCGATTTCGATTGCTTTGATTTTCGCGAGGCTTGTCAAAGTTGTTACTAGGATATAGCCGTCCAACGGTATCGCTAAAGCTCCAATCTGTAAGCTGCAGAAAGTCGCGGTCTAGCTTATCGTCGCAATATCGGATAAGCTCAGACAAGTAGCAGAGGTACGTCTTGATGGTGCCGCCTGCTGGCGCTGTGGTCTTTCCTGCCTCTATTAGGCTGCAAACGTAATAGCAAATGGGGAAGCAGAAGCTGCCATCTTGCCATTCTGGTATCGGCAAAGTTGGGGCTTCTCTGACTAGTTCTTTTCCTCCAGTATGGGCGACCGCTAAGCAAAACGTCGATGGTGCCATGGTAAACAGTTGAGACATGGTCAACCTCTGCTGATGGGTTCGACGGTTGAAATGTGTGAAAGGAGCCTTTCAACCGCGTCAATGTCCTGGATTGCTTTAGTCACAATCACTGGATTGTTTGACTCTTTCGCATATGCGTTCAACTTTCTCATTAGAAATCTGATGGCGCTGCCAGCACGCATAAGGTCTTGTCTCAAGTCACTTAGTTCGGTCTCAATGTCGTTTAGTTGATGAGAAAGGCTCCGCAGCGTCTTTTTCTTATGGGTCGCGCTGCGCTCCTCATATCCGATAACAACCCCTAGAGCAGCACGACGCAGCGTGTCAAATGCTCCGAAGCCGCCATCCAGGCAGCGCGCACTCGCCTTGAAGGTGCCAAGTGCCATGGGGAAGACACCAATTTCCGGGATATTGATGCCCGCTGTCATCTCTTGTCTTTTGAGGCTGTTCGAGCAAATCTGAGGATAAGCAGAGTAGCCATCTTTCTCAATAACCGCTTTGAGCTCTTGAAATAGTCGTGTGATGGAGGCGTCCTTGCCTTCTCTGAAATTCATGCAAACACCTTGCTGAATACGGTTACACCAACATGGACGTCAACAAACTCATCCTGACTAATAAAAATGGGATGCAGCTCTACCTCACTAGTTGATTGCAAATATTCGATTCTTTGGGTGAGTTCGTCTTCTGAGACCAAAGACAAATCATTGACTCCGAAATGAATTTGGAGTAAGTCTGAGAGCGACATTAGTTCATTGCAACCGTCCCTGAGCAGTTGGGATGCGGTTACTGCAAAATAATGATTCAGAACGTGGCCGGACACAGAGCTGCGAACATATGCCCACACTTGCCTCATATCCACATGCCTTAGCATCCATCTAAGCGCGTCGAGCCCCGCGAACCGGCAGCAATGAAAAAAAACTGCGGCAAAAAATTTGCGAAATTGATGCTGTCTAAAATAATATCGACGCCCATGCGAATCTAGGTCAATCTCAATAAAGTCAAGAAAGATGTCTAGTGCCTCGTATAGAGCCTCATCACTATTAGAGAAGCCTCCCCTGACACCTGGGACGGAGAGCAGATGGCTCGAAGTACCAACGCTCTTATGGAATCTGTCGAGTAACAAGAGCATGTCCAGCGCGACTTTTGGAAGGGGGACTTCGTCCTGCCGCCGATGTTCGCCATGCCCTGTTTTCATCGAATAGAAAGCAAGGAAGAACTCATCGTCTGAGATGTCCTCGTATTTAATGCTCAGCAGTTCGGTGCTGCGGGGCGCCAGGACGATACCCAACGTCACCTGGCAAGCTCCGAAGAGGACAAGAACCATGTCGAGCAATCCGGCCCTTGTCTTCCGTAGCGCCGAGGCATACCGCTTGCCGTGCTCTGCCCCGCTCGAGACCGTGAGAGACCACTCTGTAATGCCCAAAGCTACGCTACGAGGGTCAAGGTATTTCTGGAAATCACACGCGGCCGCCTTGCCAGTCTTCAGTATTGCTGGGTCAGATGATGTCAGCACGCGAGCGCACGAATCCAGAAGGTGCTCGCCGTGTTCGTAAAAAAATTCGATTGAAGCCCGCAATGCCTTTAAAACCAAATCCGGAGGTGCGTGTTTAAAGCCACCCGCTTCAGTCAACTGGAGCAGTTCTGTGTGGTCGATTTGTTCAAACTCATCCAACACGTCAGCGGGAATGCTCAGCCCAGCGTTGGAGAGACGGCGCGATGAGAGGATTGCTCCTTTAAAAGCATTGAATCCCTTCTTCTGGATGTGTTCTGCTTCATAATTCTCAGGAACGTACACGCGCGGGTATTCACGATAGAGTTTTCGCCGTTTTCCAAATTTCATCTCATTTGGAAAATGAAGATTTGAAAGAAAGTTCGTACCACCCAACAGGGTGTCAGAATAAATATCACTGCGCACCGCAGTGCAAACTGCTCCCAGGCTATTTGTTGACCAAATAGGGTCTATGGTCTCGACTCCCATCTTGTACAGCGCTACTCTTGCCCGGACCAGTTCATGGTCATTAATCTCAAGGATACGTAGGTCGATGTCTTTGAGTTCATCGATGTCAGGTACGACACTCTTAGTGATGAAAATTTCCCTATCGTCTACCTCAGCGCTCAGTTCTCGCAAATATTTGGAAAGCCTGCTGCGCCATTTGTATAAACCCTCATCTCCGCCACCAGATGTTGTATAGGCTTGAACAACCGAGTTCAACATATAGGTCGAAACCGCCTTGAATCCGAATCGCGCAATTTCCCCTTTGTCATGCATAAGTAGGCCGTCAACTACTTTACAGGCATTTATAAAATGCTCTCGTTGAGACCGGAGCGAGATGTTCCCTTTACTGTAGAGGCCGCGCACCCCCTGGAGGCAAAGATATTCTTGAATATCAATCAGGAGCTGGCTGTGATTTGGATGTGTTAAAAGAAGGCCAGTCGACAAACGTACGGAGAAATCTAGTTCAATAATGCCTAAATCCTCGAAGTCCGCTGCAAAGATTGGACTACCTATAGCAGTTTTATGCCAACTCACGTTTTTGAGCTTTGATGCCATAGCATGATGAATATGGTTTAGGGTCGGCAGTGGCCTCATGCAGCGACCTCCTTGACCTGAACCCTTTTCGAAATTTCGTCAACCCGGTCGTCAATTGAGGGGTCAATTCCTCTACGTGTTTCGACAAATGCAAGAATGCGCTCACCTATTTCACCAAGGCTCGTAGCAGGAAGTCCCACGGCCTTGTTTTGAGAATTGCGCTTTGACAATGTCGCCCAGCAAAAAAATGCACTTTCTGATGCAACTGCAAGAAAGCTTCCGGTAGCGGGTGCAATTGTCTGTGGGTTGTCTCGAGTCGCCAAAATTACCTTGAGTTCTGGTAGCGCCTGCTCGTCTAAAAATTCTTCCATCTGTTCAATTGACGCAAAACCAGTAGCTTTCAGCTGGTATGCCGTGCCTTCAGTGGCATGAAGAATTAGGCAATTCTGAAATCTCCGGATTTCACGAGCGTGAAAATAGCTAATCAGACTGTCGGGAATATAGCGACGAAGTAGCTTAGGGTCAGGCTGACTGTGACCTAAGGCTTTTGAGAACTCATCTTCCGACCATGCTTTCAGGGCGCGACCTAAAGCTACGGTGGTTCTCAAAGTACGTAGTGAAAACTTCGTCGCCAACCGAATTGCGGCATCATTAGATATCTCGCTTGTTTGGCAGAATCTCTTGGCAATTTCGCGAACAGTGTCTGTGCGAGAAGTGTCACTGGAAAACTTCTTAAGGCGACCTGGTTTCCCAAATCCTTTCGACGTATCTATGAAAAGGAAGCGCCACTCATCGGATTGGTCCTGAATTAGACGTTTGCGGGCTTCACGTGTTATCAGCAGTATTTGAAGAATTAACCGTTTCGACCGTCTTTCGAGTTTGATTCTTGTCCAGGCTTTTTTCCCGGACCTCAATTTCACACATTCTAAATACCAATCGGAATTTACTTGATAGAAGTACCGTAGTTTCCCCCTCTCATCCCATAGGGTGAGATTTTCTAGCATGGATGGCGTGAGTTCTGGATGGAGTGCCACTAAGCCCGCAGCAAATGGCAGTAATGTGGCTCTTGTCGGAAGCGCAAGCTCGTATGCTGTAACAGCTAACGGGACCGGATATAGCTCGTTGAGGCGAATCTCATCGAAACTGGATAGCCCATATCGGTCTAGGGTCGCGGATGCATTTGCTAGATGTTCAGGATTGTTACGACTTAGCTTCCACTCCTCTACTCCGACATGCTTTGGCGCGGGAAACTGACGAACTTGCCCCTTCGTTCGAAGTCTCCGTCTGTGCAAGTACCTGCACATCGTTTCCGCGCATGACGCCTTGCACCAAGCGTCAATTGTGTTCAGTGATTGCGGTATTTCAACAAGCAGTAAGTCGAGAGCCTTTCTGTCGCCAGCGGATAGGGGGACGTCAACGAGCAATTTGCAGTCACTCTCATGGCGCTTAGGAGTCGCGTCTCCTCGTGTGTTTACTGAATGTGCTGCTGCTGCATCAGGACCATCGATGTTATCTGCATGAGCGAATAGCCCAGAACTGACGAGCGCAGTCTTAACAAAGTCACACCAGTGGTGATGCCAATCGACTATTATGGTATTTGAGGATTGAGTATTTTTCATCCTCGTCCCGTAATCAGACCAGAACTCTTCCCAGAGCAGGTGCATGCAATTTGCTGATTTCAAATCCTCGGCAAGATAGTTGCTATCTGATAAGAAGTCACAGAATTCTGAAAGGACAGGAATTGTTGTTGCGTGTCTCCCCGCAAGCCATGTCTTAACATATGAAAATAGGGTTCGTGTCCAGTTGCGGCCGAACTTTCGGTACAATTTTGGAAATGGTAGCCAAAGTGGGTCACCTTTAGCATTGGGCGCTGACCACGAATACCAATACTCTGCCTCGCGGACACAGAGCGGAGTATTTTGGAAGATTTGTACCTGTTCCCCTATTGCTTCGGTCGGTCCAAGTGTGCTCGGCCTTAGATGGCGTAGCTTTATGCCTATTACTGGCGCATATTGAAATGCCTCAATAAGCGCTTTTACCCATGAATACTTGGTGGGCGAACTCAGTTCAATGAAGTCGTTGCAATAGATGGCGCCGATAAAGCCCGCCAAGCTATCGGCGTAGATATTGAGATCGAGATTGGGCCTGGGGGCAATCTGCGCGGAGGTGAGGGCTAGGTAGCAGCTAAAAGAATTACGCAACTTCGTCCGAAATTGCTTTGGAATCTGCTCAAAGCACTGCTCAATTGGGAGGTGAACGGCAACTTGGTCATGGTAAAGGAAGCGATTCCTTCCGCGAATTATGGGTTTCCCTCCGAGAAATCTTCGCAATGTACGTATTTGTGCTTTGCGAGTTGTTTGGAGCAGTTCTGGATTACGCATGGATGCATACCATACGTCCAAAAAAGCAAAGCGTCTATTATGATAACGTTATCTTAATGTTCCGACTGATTGTTCTAAGTTGTTGATTCTTGATGGAAAATTACCGGCCGACCCTTATCATTTGATATGACGCGGTGCATTAAATGTGTAAATGAATGTTTCACGGCTAATGGTTTGTGACCTCCGTGCACGGTATTTCCGAACACTTTCCTGGCCTTTCTTTATGGCGCCTTCGGCATCTGGGGAGCCGGCCGTCTAGCTGACCGACCGTGTGTGTGAGGCCGAGGCGATGAAATTGACAACCGGGCGGCCTAGCTCGGTTGAGCGACTACCGGTCTCCTTGTGGGTCCGTTTTTGGACCTTCTACAGAGAGAGAAAGCTACGGTCTAGACATACCAAAACTCAAATTGACAAGAGCCTTGTAAAGAGCAAACCACGAAGTTCGTCCAGGAACAGCACGCCATGGTGGGCCAGCGAGATTTCGCCCGGCCGCGGCGGCGAGCCGCCGCCCACCAGCGCCACCGCGCTCGCACTGTGATGGGGCGCGCAGGTGGGGCGCTGACCCCAGTTCGAGAACACGAAGCGCCCTGCAAGCGATGCCACGGCGGCGGACTCGAGCGCTTCCAGCGTGTCCATGGGTGGCAGCAGGCCTGCGAAGCGCTGCGCCAGCATGGACTTGCCCGAGCCAGGCGGGCCGACCATGAGCAGGCCATGGCCGCCGGCAGCGGCGATCTCCAGCGCGCGCCTGGCGGCGGCCTGCCCTTTCACGTCGATCAGGTCGGGGTAGCCGGGCCCCGCGCCAGGCGCGGTCGGCGCGAGGCGGGTCCAGCCCTTGTCGTCGGGCGGCTCGGGGGCGGCTTCCGCGCGCTCGGGCAGGAAGCGCGAGACCACGTCGAGCAGATGGCGCGCACGGTACACCTGTGCCTGCGGCACCAGCGCGGCCTCTTCCGCACTGCCCGGGGGCAGCACCAGGCGGGTGACGTGCATGGCACCCGGGTCGTGGCGGTGCAGGGCGAGGCTCATGGCGAGCGCGCCGCGCACCGGCCGCAGTTCACCGCCCAGAGAAAGTTCACCGGCGAATTCCCAGCCGGTCAGCCGGGTGGCATCGATCTGCCCGCTGGCGGCGAGGATGCCCAGCGCGATCGGCAGATCGAACCGACCCGAATCCTTGGGCAGGTCGGCCGGGGCCAGGTTGACCGTGATGCGTTTGTTCGAGGGAAATTCGAGCCCCGCGTTGGCGATGGCCGAGCGCACCCGCTCGCGCGCTTCCTTCACGCCCGTGTCGGCCAGGCCGACCAGCGTGAAGCTGGGCAGGCCGTTGGCGAGATGCACTTCGACGCAGACCGGCCGCGCTTCCAGGCCCAGCAGCGCGCGGCTGTGCACCAAAGACAGACTCATAGGTGATGGCTCCCCGTTTCGGTGCGCGCCTGCCAGCCATGGCTCCTCCCTCACAGCCAAACTGCAATGCCCCGAATTGGTGCGCCCTGTTTTGGTGAGGTGGGCAGCGCCGGCCTGCGAAGCGGCAGGCGGACTTTTCTGCGCGTGGCGCCACTGTAGGCGGGCATGCGGAGAGGAACCCCAGGGGGTACGGAAGCGATGCCCTCTGGCATGGTCTGTGCTTGGGCGTGTAAGCGATTGAATCCGGGCCCGGGAGTTCCCCAGGGTCCCTCCGCAAACCGCGGTGTCGGGCCCTCCGGTCACCACCCTTTCGTTCTAGAAGAGGAATCACAGCATGAAAATGGTTTCAGCCATCATCAAGCCGTTCAAGCTGGACGAGGTGCGCGAAGCACTCTCCGGCATGGGCGTGCAAGGCATCACCGTCACCGAAGTCAAGGGCTTCGGCCGCCAGAAGGGCCACACCGAGCTGTACCGCGGCGCCGAGTACGTGGTCGACTTCCTGCCCAAGGTCAAGATCGAGGCCGCTGTCTCTGACGAACTCGTCGAGCGCGTGATCGAGGCCATCGAAGGTGCTGCTCGCACCGGCAAGATCGGCGACGGCAAGATTTTCGTCACCGACCTGGAACAGGTGGTGCGCATCCGTACCGGCGAGACCGGCAAGGAAGCGCTCTGATCGTCGCCCCTGAACAAGAGAGATCACGAACATGAAAAAACTCATCGCCACCCTGTTCCTGGGCATGGGCCTCGCCTTCGGCGGCCTCAGCGCCATGGCCCAGACCCCCGCGCCGGCCGAGGCGCCCGCCGCTGCCGCTCCTGCCGAAGCGCCTGCAGCGCCCGCCGCTGCGCCTGCTGAAGCGCCCGCCGCCGCTGCACCGGCCGAAGCCGCACCCGCTGCCGCCGAGCCTGCGCTCGACACCGGCGACACCGCCTGGATGCTGACCTCCACGATGCTGGTCATCCTGATGACCATCCCCGGCCTGGCCCTGTTCTATGGCGGCCTGGCCCGCTCCAAGAACATGCTGTCGGTGCTGATGCAGGTGTTCGTGATCTTCTCGTTGATCACGATCCTGTGGTGCATCTACGGTTACAGCCTGACCTTCGCGGGTGAAGGCAAGTTCTTCGGCGGTTTCGACAAGGTGTTCCTGAAGGGCATCGGTGCGGACACGCTGTCGGGCCTGCTGCCGACGATCCCCGAGTTCGTGTTCGTGGCTTTCCAGTCGACCTTCGCCGCCATCACCTGCGCGCTGATCGTGGGCTCGTTCGCCGAGCGCATCAAGTTCTCGGCCGTGGTGCTGTTCTCCGTCATCTGGTTCACCTTCAGCTACATCCCGATGGCCCACATGGTCTGGGGCGGTGGCCTGCTGGGCGCTGACGGCGCACTGGACTTCGCCGGCGGCACCGTGGTGCACATCAATGCCGGTATCGCCGGCCTGGTGGGTGCCTACGTGGTGGGCAAGCGCATCGGCTACGGCAAGGAGGCGCTGACGCCTCACAGCCTGACCCTGACCATGGTGGGCGCCTCGCTGCTGTGGGTCGGCTGGTTCGGCTTCAACGCCGGTTCCGCGGGTGCCGCCAACGGCGTTGCAGGCCTGGCCTTCATCAACACCATCCTGGCCACCGGTGCAGCCACGCTGTCCTGGATTGCCGGTGAAGCCATGCACAAGGGCAAGGCTTCCATGCTGGGCGCTGCTTCCGGCGCTGTGGCCGGCCTGGTGGCCGTCACCCCTGCCGCTGGCTTCATCGGCCCGATGGGCTCGATCATCCTCGGCCTCATCGCCGGCCTGGTCTGCCTGTGGGGCGTCGGTGGTCTGAAGAAGCTGCTGGGTGCCGACGACGCATTCGACGTGTTCGGCGTGCACGGTGTCGGTGGCATCGTCGGTGCCATCCTGACCGCGGTCTTCGCCGCCGCCAGCCTGGGTGGTGTCAAGGGCGACGACTACGCCATGGGTGCCCAGATCTGGATCCAGGTCAAGAGCGTGCTGCTGACCATCGTCTGGTCCGGTGTGGTCTCGTTCGTGGCCTACAAGATTGTCGACATGGTGGTGGGTCTGCGTGTCAGCGAAGAAGCCGAACGCGAAGGCCTGGACATCACCTCGCACGGCGAAACGGCCTACAACCGTTGAGCTGACAGAGCCTCTGGCGTGGCGTGAAGGCGCCACGCCGATACCGAGTCTCCTCTGGAATTGAACCCGCGCTGCCTCAGGGCACGCGGGTTATTTTTTTGCATGTGCCACCTCTTTATGATGCGCGCCGGACACCACACAACATCAGGAGGAACACATGTCCGGATACTTCTCGCGCGCGCTCGCCGTCACCGTGCTGGGCGCTCTGGCCACCACCGCGCTGCACGCCACCGAACCGTCGACCCGCAAGCTCCCGTCCAGGGTCACCTTCCACAAGGCGCCCTCGGAGGAGGCCCCCGCCGTGCGCGAGAAGCGCCTCAAGCGTGAGTGCAAGGGGCGGCCGAACGCCGGCATGTGTGCCGGGTACACGCGGTAGACACCCCCCTGCGCCGCTGCGCGGCTTCCCCCTTCCGTGGCGCGCCCTCGGTGCTTCGAGGGGGGACGGCACCTGGGGCCCGCGGAGCCGGACCCTCGTTGCCCCTGGTCTGACCGGCTGCGATTGCATTGCCGCGTGCAGAAAATTCAAAACCGGCGAAGGCCCGGGCGACTACCATCGTCGCCATGTCGTCCCCGCCCCACGAGACGCCCGGCGAACTGATCGACCGGGTCCGCGCCGCCACGGCCGCGCGCACGCCTGTGCACATTGCCGGCGGCCACACCAAGGCCTTCTACGGCGAGCCCGTGTCGGGCGATGTCCTGTCCACCACCGGCTGGTCCGGCATCGTCAGCTACGAGCCGACCGAACTGGTGGTCACGGTGCGCGCGGGCACGCCACTGGCCGAGCTGGAGGCCGAACTCGCCGGGCGCGGGCAGTGCTTCCCTTTTGAACCGCCGCACTTCGGTCCTGGTGGCACCGTGGGTGGCATGGTGGCTGCCGGCCTGGCCGGCCCGGCGCGGGCGAGCGCCGGTTCGGTGCGCGACTTCGTGCTCGGCGCGCGTTTCATCAATGGGCGCGGCGAGCTGCTCACCTACGGCGGCCAGGTCATGAAGAACGTGGCCGGTTACGACGTGAGCCGTGTGCTCGCGGGTTCCATGGGCACCCTGGGCGTGATCACGGACGTGAGCCTCAAGGTGCTGCCCGTGGCGCCCGCTGAGGCTACGCTGACCTTCCCGCTCGGCCAGCACGAGGCGCTGGAGCAGCTGCACCGCTGGGGTGGACAACCCCTGCCGGTCAATGCGAGCCGTTGGGAGGCGGACCGCCTGGTCGTGCGCCTGCGCGGCGCGGTGGCCGCGGTGGAGGCGGCCTGCGAACGCATGGCGCGCGAGGCTGGTGGAACCCGTGTGGACAATGCGCAGGCCGGTCGCGGGTGGGCCGCTTGCCGCGACCAGCAACTTCCCTTCTTCCACGCAACGGCCACCGATCGGTGTTTGTGGCGGCTCTCGGTGCCGCAGACCGCGCCGGTGCTGGCGCTGCCCTGGCCGCAGCTCATCGAGTGGCAGGGCGCGCAGCGCTGGCTATGGGCGCCGGCGGGGGCGGCGGCCGACATCCGCGTGGCCACGGCGGCGGTGAACGGCCACGCCACGCTGTTCCGCGTGGGGGCCGACGGCGCGCCGGGCGTGCCACGTTTCGACCGCGCCAGTGCAACCCTGCAGACCATCAACGATCGCCTGCGCCGCGAGTTCGATCCGGCCGGCATCTTCACGCCAGGCCGCATGGGCTGAAGGGCATCGACACATGCAAACCCAGCTCTCCCCCGAATACCAGCAGCGCGCCGACGGCCGTGCGGCCGAGGCCATCCTGCGCAAGTGCGTGCACTGCGGCTTCTGCACCGCGACCTGCCCGACCTACCAGCTGCTGGGCGACGAACTCGATGGCCCACGCGGCCGCATCTACCTGATAAAGCAGGTGCTCGAGGGCACCGAGCCCACGCGCAAGACGCAGATGCACCTGGACCGTTGCCTCACCTGCCGCAACTGCGAGAGCACCTGCCCGAGCGGTGTGGACTACGGCCATCTGGTCGACATCGGGCGGCAGATCGTGGACGAGAAGGTGCCGCGTCCGGCGGGCGAGCGGGCCGTGCGCTGGCTGCTCAAGGAAGGCCTGACCTCATCCCTGTTCGCGCCCGCGATGAAGCTGGGTCAGATGGTGCGCCCGCTGCTGCCCGGTGCGCTGAAGGACAAGGTGCCCACTCCCCGTGCCGCCGGTCCCCTGCCCACGCGGACATATGCGCGCCGCATGTTGCTGCTGGCGGGCTGCGTGCAGCCGGCGATGATGCCCGGCATCCACAACGCCACCGCGCGCGTGCTCGACGCGGCCGGCATCCAGGGCGTGGTCGCGCCCGAGGCGGGCTGCTGCGGCGCGGTGAAGTTCCACCTGAACGACCAGGACGGCGGGCGCGCGCAGATGCGCGCCAATATCGATGCCTGGTGGCCACTGATCGAAGGCGGCGTCGAAGCCATCGTCATGAACGCCTCGGGTTGCGGCGTCATGGTGAAGGAGTACGGCCACATCCTGCAGGACGACACAGCCTATGCCGCGAAGGCCGCGCGCGTGAGCGAACTCACCCGCGACCTGAGCGAACTGCTGCCCACGCTGGTGCCGGCGCTGCGCCCCTTGCTTAAGCACGCGCCCGATGCTTCACGCGTGATCGCCTTCCACCCGCCTTGCACGTTGCAGCACGGCCAGAAGCTGCGTGGTGGCGTGGAGCGGCATCTGGCCGAACTCGGCTTCACGGTGAAGGTGGCGAACAACGAGGCCCACCTGTGCTGCGGGTCGGCCGGCACCTATTCGGTGCTCAATCCCGAGCTGTCCCACGCGCTGCGCGACCGCAAGCTCGGCCATCTCGATGAACTCCAGCCGGCGGTGATCGCCAGCGCCAACATCGGCTGCATCACGCACCTGCAGAGCGGCACCAGCACGCCGGTGCGGCACTGGGTGGAGGTGCTGGACGAGGCTTTGGGGGCCTGAATCTCCTGGGCGTGGTGGGGTGTTTCGCTCTGCGTTGGTGGGTGAGGTCGGGTGGTCCGGTCAATCCCGGCGCCGGCTTGTGATGAGGCAGCAGATGCGCCCAGGCACACGCATCCGCGATAAGGGGCCGGAGCAGGCGGGCACCGCCATCGGCCCACCGCGAGGGCACCGCCAGAAGCGCTACAAGCCTCAACCCGCGAGCGCCGCCTCGATATCCTTCGCCAGCTTCTCCGGCGCGTCCTGCGGTGCGTAGCGCTTGATCACGCGACCATCCTTGCCCACCAGGAACTTGGTGAAGTTCCACTTGATGGCCTTGCTGCCCAGCAGGCCGGGGGCTTCGGCGGTGAGCCACTGGTAGAGCGGGTGGGCGTTGGCGCCGTTGACGTCGATCTTCTCCATCATGGGGAAGCTCACACCGTAGTTGAGCTGGCAGAAGCTGGCGATCTCGTCGTTGCTGCCGGGGTCCTGGCTGCCGAACTGGTTGCAGGGGAAGCCCAGCACCACCAGCCCGCGCTCCCCGTAGGTCTTGTGCAGCTTTTCCAGGCCGCCGAATTGCGGCGTGAAGCCGCAGGCACTGGCGGTGTTCACGATCAGCAGCGGCTGGCCCTCGAACTGCCGCAAGGGCACGGTCTTGCCGTCGATGGACTGCGCGTCGAAGTCATAGATGCTGGGCATGTGAGGCTCCTGGTGAGGTGGATGCACTGTGACGGATTGTGCGGTCTGCGGGCTGTGTACGACGAAAGGTGCATTTGCGGTGGCGGACGCGAACCTTTTCCCTTCCTTTTGGGGGTGCCTGCGCGGCATACTGGCCCGCAACATCCGATAACAATTCTGGGGCCGGAGATGATCGCTGCATACACCGTGGCACTGGTGGGCTTTTCCCAGGCCGAGTCATCCACGTTCGAGTCCTTCTTCCGCCTGGCCTCGCGCCGTCCGCCGGGCTATCTGGTGCAGGACGAGGTGATGGACGCGCAGATCCTGATCGTCAATGCCGACAACGTGCAGGCCGTGCTGCTGGTGCGCGATGCCGAGCTGCCCGGCAAGGTCATCCTCGTGGGCAGTTCCGATGGCGGAACCGGCTGGCCGTTGCATCGCAAACCGGTGAAGCTGGTGGCCATGCTCGCCGCGCTCGACGAGATGGTGGGCGCCGCGCGGCCTGCGCCTGCGCGGCGCAGAAGCGGCGGCCATTCGCGCCTGCCTCGGCAGGAGGCCTTCCAGCCGTCCCAGTTTCAGGGTCTGGACGCGAGCATGCAACTCGCCAGCGGCCGATCGGTGCCGTTCCAGCATCCACCGCAGGTGCCACCCGGCGCGGGTGGCGACCGCGGTTTCGCCCACACCCAGCCGTTCACCGGCGTGTTGCCGCCCACCATGGCACCCGCTGTGCGCGGAGCACGCCGCCGTTCGCCCGATACCGAGTTTCCGCCCACGCGGCCCCTGCTCAATGGCGTGATGTCGCCCGTGGCCCCGAGGGTCGAGCCGCCCGCGCGGCCCGGCGTGATGGGCATGACCGACTTCGGCAGCCTGGAAGATCTGCCGTCGCCACCGGCGCCTGCACCGCGTGCCACGCGCTCGCCCCGCTCGAAGCTCAGCGTCGAGAAAGCGCCGGTGCCCGAGGTCGCGCGCGGTGACATGCTGCTCGTGGCCGAAAGCCTGGTGGAAGGCCGCATCCTCCTCAAGCGCTTTCGCAAGTACGGCCTGACAGTGGACTGGTCGCGCGAGGCCGCACAGTCGCTGAGCATGCTCAAGGCGCACCCCTATCGCGTGGTCGTGATCGATCGTCTCCAGGGCGTCCCCGACGCCAACCAGATCTGCCGCACCGCCAAACAGACCAAGGGCCCGAAAGGGGCGCCGGTGGTCATCATGTTCGCGCCCACCGCCGGCAGCATGGACCGCATGAAAGCCGGCCTGGCCGGCAGCGACGCCTACCTCTCGCGCTCGGTGGGCGAAGCCGACCTGTACAAGGTGCTGGCCCAGCACCGGCTGGTCAGCCTGGACGGATTCGCGCCTACCAACGTGGGGTTCTGACGTCGCCGGAGCGCCTCAGGCAGCGGAGGGAGACAACGCCATCCAGAAACACCGCGGAACTGGCTTCGCCAGGCCGCAGGTGTTGCCCCCTCGAGGGGGTGACGCACCATAGGTGCGGCGCAGGGGGGAGCCTGGTCTAGCCGTGCAGGTCGTCGCGGCGGGCGATTTCCAGCAGCCGCTCGAGTTCGTGCGGGTGGTTCTTCTGGTTGTGGCGGTGCCATACCGCGATCAGCGCCATGCAGCCGGCCACCAGCACGCCAAAGGCTGTGATGGCCGCGAAGGCCGACCAGCCCATGCCGGTGGAGAAGCTGTACAGGGCGCCCAGGCCGAGGATGCAGGCCTGCTCGTTGAAGTTCTGCACCGCGATCGAGCGCCCGGCGCCCATCAGGTTGTGGCCCCGGTGCTGCAGCAAGGCGTTCATCGGCACCACCAGGAAGCCGCCCAGCCCGCCGAGCAGCACCAGGAAGGGCGCGGCCACCAAGACGTTGTCGATGAAGTTCATCAGACTGACCAGCAGGCCCATGCCGATGCCCAGTGGCATCACGCGCGTCGCCTGGTCCAGCCGCATGCGCAGGGATGCAATCACCGCACCCACCGCCGTGCCCACCGCCACCACGCCCACCAGCGACGACGCCTGGGTGCTGCCATAACCGAGGGCCGCACCGGCCCAGGCCAGCACGATGTAGCGCAGGTTGCCCGACACACCCCAGAACAGCGTGGTGGTGGCCAGCGAGATCTGCCCCAGTCGGTCGCGCCAGAGCCGGCTGTTGCAGCGCCAGAAGTCCGGCAGCAGCGTCAGCGGGTTTTTCGGCATGGGGCGTGGCGTCACGCCGGTGAGAGGGATGCGCGTGTTGAACCAGGCCGCCAGCGCGTACACCACCACCAGCGCGGCCACGGCGGCCTCGGCCGGGTGGGAGATGCCCGTGTGGATGCCGGGCACGTCGATGGCCAGCAGTTTCGAGGAAATCCAGGGGCCGACCAGCTGGCCGCCGAGCAGTACCCCGAGGATGATGGAGGCGATCGTCAGGCCTTCGATCCAGCCGTTGGCCTTGACCAGTTGCGAGGGCGGCAGCAGTTCGGTGAGGATGCCGTACTTGGCCGGCGAGTAGGCCGCCGCGCCCAATCCCACCAGGGTGTAGGCAAGCAGCGGGTGCACGCCGAAAAGCATCAGGAGGCAGCCCGCCACCTTGATGGCGTTGCTGATGAACATGACCTGCCCTTTGGGCCGCGCATCGGCGAACGCGCCGACGAAGGGCGCGAGCACCACGTAGAACAGCGCGAACAGGGGAACGAGTGCCGCTTCCTGCCAGCCCGGGGCACCGCGGGTGCGCAGCAATTCGATGGCCGCGATGAACAGCGCGTTGTCAGCCAGAGAGCTGAAGAACTGCGCCGTCATGATGGTGTAGAAGCCGCGCTTCATGGAGATGATTTTGTGTGCCGAGGCGCTTCAGCCCATGGGGGCCGGGTGGGGGTCGCCGGGCTTTTTGTGCGACAGTTGACGGTCTCCAGACGAAGCCGGGTTATAGCATGCGGCCCTGGGGGCTCCGGGGCGTTCCACCCCGGGTTTTCACCCGGCAGGCCATCGCCGGCCCGTCGCGCGACTTACCGCACGTTCCCCTCCCGCCGATCCTTCTTTCTCATGCCACGTCCGATCCTCGCCACCGTCCATTCCGACGCCCTGCGACACAACCTCTCACGTGCCCGCCACTTCGCGCCCGACGCGCGCGTCTGGGCGGTGGTCAAGGCCAACGCGTACGGCCACGGCATCGAGCGCTGCTTCGACGCCCTGCGCGCCGCCGATGGCTTTGCCCTGCTCGATCTGGCCGAGGCCGAGCGCCTGCGCGCGCTCGACTGGCGCGGCCCGATCCACCTGCTCGAAGGCGTGTTCGAACCGCGCGACCTGGAACTCTGTTCGCGCCTGCACCTGTGGCACACCGTGCACTGCACCGAACAGATTGACTGGCTCGCGGCGCACAAGACCCAGGTGCCGCACCGCGTCTTCCTCAAGCTCAACAGCGGCATGAACCGGCTGGGCTTCACACCCGCCGCCTTCCGCAGCGCCTGGGCACGGCTCAATGCCCTGCCACAGGTGGACGAGATATCGCTCATGACGCACTTCAGCGACGCCGACGGCGCGCGCGGCATCGCTCACCAGGTCGCCGCGTTCGAGGAGGCCACCGCCGACCTGCCGGGCGAGCGCACGCTGTGCAACAGCGCGGCCATCCTGCGCCACGCGAAGCACGCCTTGCGTGGCTCGGCCAGCCTCTCGGCCGACTGGGTGCGTGAGGGCATCGCCCTGTATGGCAGCGCGCCCGACTTCCCCGAGAAACGCGTCACCGACTGGGACCTGCAGCCCGCCATGACGCTGTCCAGCCGCATCATCGGCACGCAGTCGCTGCAGCGCGGCGACACCGTGGGCTACGGCTCGGCGTTCACGGCCGACGGCCCGATGCGCATCGGCGTGGTGGCCTGCGGTTATGCGGACGGCTACCCGCGCCACGCGCCCACGGGCACCCCGGTGCTGGTGAACGGCGTACGCACCCGTGTGATCGGCCGGGTGAGCATGGACATGCTCACGGTCGACCTCAGCGGTGTGGACACGGCGGGCATCGGCTCCGAGGTGGTGCTGTGGGGCCGTGCTGCCTCGGGCGAGGTGCTGCCCATCGACGAAGTGGCTTCGTCCGCCGGCACCATCAGCTACGAGCTCATGTGCGCGGTGGCACCGCGTGTGCCGTTCGGCGCGCCCTGATCAGGGCCGGCCTGGCGAACACGCCGCGAAGCCGTAGCGTTCGCAGAACGGGTTGCCCAGCAAGGGCAGCCAGCGTGGAATGTCATGGAACTCGCGTGCGACCTCGGCCAGCACGGTGTCGTGGAAGGCCTGGTAGCGGAAGCCTTCACCGTCCACCGCGAAGAAGGCCACGCCATCGACCTCGAAGCGCTTGGTGTTGACGCGTTCGAAGTACGGGGCGAAGTCGGCGAGGTTCGGTTCGTCGTACAGGAACACGCGGATCGGCTGGCCGTCGTAGCGGCGGAAGTCGATGATCTGGTCGTCCTGCCGCGCGTGGTGTTTGCCCACGCCGAACACAGGCACGTACTGTCCGTGGTGGAACGCGAGCATGGCGGCCGGGTTGTAGGTCCGGCCCATCAGTGTGGCGCCGGTCGGCAGGTCTTTCTCCAGCGCGGCCACAATGGCCCCGGTCTCGCGCAGGAACACCGCACGGTCGTAGATCTTGAAGGGCTGCCACCACGACAGTGGCGCCCAGGCAATGGCCGCGACCGCGATCAGGTGCGGTACCGACAGCGCGACCGTCCAGACCAGGCTGCGGCGCAGCGGGCGGGCATCCAGCCGCAGTCCTGCCCAGATCACGAACAGCGGCACGAAGCCCAGCACCCAGTGCAGGCCGATGCTGCGGCGCGTGCTCAGCAGCAGGAACACCACCATCGGGAACAGCCACAGCACGAGCAGCGCGCGGACCGTGGATTTCGACACACCGGGCGCATCGCCGCGCGCGGCCATGGCACGCCACAGCAGCCACGGGGTGAGCAGGTAGAGCGCCATCGCCACATACACCGCGAAGGTCTCGATGTTCCAGCTCGACCCTTCGTTGCGGTTGAACACGTTGAACATCACATTGCTCCAGCCGTGCGTGGCGTTGAAGGCGATGTTGAGCGCGATCGCGGGCAGGGCGAACACAAAGATCAGGAACGGCGCCCACCAGCGTTCGCGCCGCCAGCCGAAGCAGTGTGCCGCGTAGGCGAAGCCGAGCAGCGCGGCGAAGTATTTGGAGAGGAAGGCCAGGCCAAGGAAGGCCCCTGCCAGCGCGTACCAGGGGGCGCTGCCCGGACTCCTGTCTTGTGCGCTGCTGTCGGCGCGCAGGTAGCACCAGGCCGACAGCGCCATGAAGAAGATCAGCGGCGTGTCGGTCGTCACCAGCACGAACATCCACGACCACGGCATCGCCAGGTACACCGCGCCCGCCAGCCAGGCGCTGGCCTCGCGTTCCTCGGGGAGGAAGCGGCGCAGCAGGTCGACCACGCCGAGCGCGATCACGCTGGTGACCAGCAGGGTGAAGCTGCGCAGTGCCAGTGGGTGATCGCCGAAGTGGCGCAGCCCCGCGATCAGCCAGCCGACCATGGGCGGGTGGTCCGAGTAGCCCCAGGCCGGGAACACGCCCCACTGGTAGAAGAAGGCTTCATCGCCAGTCATGGGAAAACCGGCGGCAATGGCGACCTTCAGCAACAGCGTGAAGACGAATGTGCCCCAGAAGATCTGGCGCGAAGTGTGGGCGGAGAATTCGGAGGCGCGCATATCGTCAAGCGTCCAGTGCCAGCAGGCTCACGCCCACCACGATGAGGGTGCAGCCGGCCACACGCACCCAGGAAAACGGCTCACCGAGCCAGAGCACGCCCAGCGCGAGCGTGACCACGAAGCCCAGGCTCACGAGCGGGTAAGCCACGCTCACATCCAGCCGCGACAGCACCCACAGCCAGAGCACGGCGCTGGCACCGTACAGCATCAGGCCAAGCCAGACCAGCGGGCTGGTGAGGGCCTGCGCGTAGGTGCTGCCCACGTCGGCGGCGACGGGTGCACCCATGCCGCGCTTCATGGCAAGTTGCGCTGCCGAGGACAGCAGCACGCAGAACAGGGCCAGGCCCAGGGCGAGGGATTTCATGTGCGCTCCGGATTCAGAAACCGACGGTGGCGGCCAGGCCGATGGCACCCATCACCAGCAGCGTGCCCCAGCTGAAGGGATCTCGCAGGGCGAACTGCAGCGGGTCTTCACCGTGCAGCTCACGCCGCCCGGTCTTGAGCCAGATGCGCATGATCCACAGCAGCAGCACCGGCGCGGCGGCCCAGAGCCAGTCGGGGTGGGCGTAGAGCTTCTGACTGTTCTGGCTGTCGATGTACAGCGCGAGCACCAGCACCGCGAGAAAGCCGCTGGCCATGCCCATGGCGCGCAGCGAGGCCAGGTCGCGCGCGTGGTAGCCACGGCCCGGCGCAAGGCTGCTGCCGTCGTCCTCCAGTTCCTCGAGTTCGGCGCAGCGCTTGACCAGCGCGAGGCTCAGGAACAGGAAGATCGAGATCGCCAGCAGCCAGTTGGACAGGTCCACCCCCGAAGCCACGGCGCCCGCGCCGATGCGCAGCGTGTACAGCCCCGAGAGCACCAGCACGTCGATCAGCGCGAGGCGCTTGAGGTAGAGCGAGTACGCCAGCGTGGCCGCCGTGTAGGCCAGCAGCATCGCGGTGAAGCCGGCGGAGACCGACCAGGCGATCGCAAAGCCGAGCACCAGCATCGCGGCGCCCAGCGCCACGGCGGTGGGTATGCCGAGGGCACCCGAGGCCAGCGGGCGGTTGCGCTTGATGCGGTGGGCGCGGTCGTTGGGCAGATCCAGCAGATCGTTGAAAAGGTAGGTGGCCGACGCGCACAGGCCGAAGGCCAGGAACGCGAGCAGCACCACACCCCAGAGTGCCGGGTTGAGCGAGTGCGCACCCAGCAGGGGCACGAACAGCAGGCCGTTCTTGGACCACTGCTTGAGCCGGATCGCGCGCAGCAGGGTTTTCAGGCTCAGTGGTTCACGTTCGAACACGCGCGCCTGCGGGTGCGTGCGTCGCAGCGACGCCACCACGCCGGGCGACGCGTTCACCGCCACCGCTTCAGCGCTGCCGGCCCACACATCGAGGTCGTCCCGGCTGTTGCCGGCGTAGGCCCAGCCGCTGTGGCCGTGGGCCTTCGCGTGGGCGTCGATGGCGGCGCGCTTGTGGGCGCGGCTCAGGTTGATGCCGTCCTGCCGGGCATTGGTGCCCAGCGTGTCGTCGAACACGGCCAGGTGGGCGGCCACGTCTTGCACGATGCGCGCGTCGGCCGCGCTGGCGAGCACCAGCGGCCTGCCCCGGGCATGTTCGTCGCGCAGGAACTGCACGAAGGGTTCGTGAAAGGGCAGGCGGGCCGGGTCGGGGCGCACGGCGCTGGCCAGCCGTTGCTTGAAGGCCGCCTTGCCCAGCGGCAGCCACGCCAGCATGCGCAGGAGGTTCAGCGGGTTGCGTCGCACGAACAGCATGGCCGATTCGTGCAGGGTGTCGCTGGGCGTGAGCGTGCCGTCCAGGTCCACGTAGAGCGGACAGGTATCGGGTGCTGGGGCGGTGGAGGCGGAAAGCGTCAAGCGGGCGGTCCGTGGTGCGGAAGGCCGATTTTAGGTCGCCCTCCGTGACACCCGAGGCCCCGACGCTAGGGTTGGGCGTTGCGCAGCGTGGCTGGTGTCTTCAGGCGGCCGGACAGCCAGTGCAACGCGATCGCCGGCACCAGCAGGCAGAGCATGCCCAGGGCCCAGGTGATCCACACCAGCGGCGTGATCCAGCTCATGAGACCGCCGGCGGACGGCAGCACCTGGGCCAGCCACTGCACCAACGTCAGCCAGGCGCCCTGCATGGCTTTCAGCCATGCGGGATCGATCCACAGCGCCAGCCACGCCGGCACCGGCCACTGCCCGGCCGCCACGGCTGCGTCAGTGGCCTGGCCCGAGGCCACCAGCGTCAGCAGCCATTCGGTGATCTGCACCGACGCGGTGGCCAGTCCGGTCCAGCACAGCGCGAGCAGGCCGAAGACACCCCAGATCAGCGCCTTCATGACAGGGCTCCCACAGGGCGCGACGCGTGCGCGGTGTGGGGCCACTGGCGCCAGGCGCGGATCAGCGCATCCAGCAGCGCTGCCTCGCCTTCGGCCTCATGGCCGTCGGCCTGCACCACGGCCTGGCACAGCTCCACGACCTGGGCACGCAGCGCCGGGTCCTGGACCTCGGCGAGCAGCTGCTCGCGGGTCGTGCTGTCCATGGCGGCGGAACCCGTCCACTGGCCGCCAGCCGCCGTCAGCAGGTCTTCGCAGAAGGTGTCGAGCACATCTTTCAGCGCTTCGGGCGAAAGCCCCAGGCGCCGCGAGGCGTGCAGGCGATCGAGCGCGCGGATTTCGGTGAGCGAGTAGTTGCCATCGGCCACGAGGGCCGTGGCCAGCAGGCGCGCGGCGGCCTGCGGGCTGTCGGTGGGATAGGAACGCATGAATGCCTCGTGTCGGGATGCCCTTGCGGGCGAGGCCCCGAGCGTAGCCAGTTCGGGGCATCGGAAAAAGCAGAAAATCAGGGAACAATTGTCCTGAAATTCCGAATCATGCACCCGGAACTCAACTACAAGCACCTCTATTACTTCTGGGTCACGGCCAAGGAGGGGGGCATGTCGCATGCTGCGGCCCGCCTGGGCATGGCGGTGCAGACCGTGAGTGCACAGGTGCGGCTGCTGGAACAGTCGCTGGGCCATGCCTTGTTCAAGCCGGCCGGGCGGGGTCTGGCGCTTACCGAGGCGGGCCAGACCGCGCTGGAGCTGGCCGAGCAGATATTCCAGCTGGGCGAGCAGCTTCCCACCGCCGTGGGCGATGCCGCGAGCCAGCAGCGCGTGCGCCTCGTGGTGGGCATTTCCGATGGCCTGCCCAAGCTCGCCGTGCGCGACCTGCTGGCGCCCGCCATGACCGAGGCCAACCTGCGCCTGTTGTGCCACGAGGACAGCTTCGACGATCTGCTCGCTGCGCTCGCGCTGCACAGGCTCGATGTGGTGCTGTCGGACCGGCCGGCACCGGCGAACCCCAACCTCAAGCTGTACAGCCACGCCATGGGCTCGTCGCCGCTGGGCTGGTACGCGCCGAAGGCGTGGCACACCCAGGCCCGGCGCGACTTTCCGCGCAGCCTGTCGCAGGTGCCGGTGCTGCTGCCCACGGCGCAGTCCTCCGTGCGCCTGCGCATCGACCAGTGGTTTGAACGTCAGGGCGTGCAGCCGCGCGTGGTGGGCGAGTTCGAGGACAGCGCGCTGCTGGCCACCTTCGGTGCGTCCGGCATGGGCGTGCTGCCCGCGGCCGAGCGCATGCGCGAACCGTTGGCGCAAGGCTATGGCCTGAAGTGGATCGGTCCCTGCGACGGTGTACAGGAACACTTCTATGCCATCGGCACCGCGCGCAAGGTGCAGCACCCGCTGGTGCAACGCCTGCTCAGCGCGTCAGTGGCGTGACGCCGCGAGTGAGCGGGCCCGCCAGCGCGCCACCGCCACGAACAGCGCGCCCACCAGCAGAAAGGCGATCAGCAGGCCGAGCGCGTTCAGCAGCGTGCGCGCGTAGCCCAGCACGGTCACGTCGATGAACGGATAGGGGTAAGTCTGCAGCCACAGGCCGCGCAGCAGCGCATAGGCCAGGTAGGCCAGCGGCCAGGTGGCCCATGCCAGCGGCGCCCACCAGGCCATGCGTGTCGGGGGCACGGCGAACCACCAGTGCAGCACGGTCAGCAGCGGCACCGCGTAGTGCAGCATGACGTCCGCCAGCTTCTGCAGGCCTTGCGGATCCCACACGTGGCGCAGCAGCAGGTGGTAGGCCAGCCCCACCAGCGTGATGCTCACGGCCACTGCCGAGGCGACGGCCGGGCGCTGGAACCACCGCCCCGGCCGGCTGGCGGGCCGCATCAGCGGCACGCTCAGGCTCAACGCCACCAGCAGGTTGGTGAGTACCGTGAAGTACCCCAGGTAGATCACCAGAGCGCCCACGGGCGTTCCACCCTGGGCGGTGCTCAGCCGCAGCGAGAGAAACAGCTGCAACCCGAGGGCGAACCAGGCCGTGGCGGCCACCAGCAGCGTGAAGCGCGGGTGGCGCCAGACCATGTCAACGCGTGGCCGGTGCTGTGGGGGCCGCGCAGACGAAGGTGCAGCCCGGGGGCGTGCGGCCGACGAAGCGGCCGTCCGGGCACTGCGTCACGTCCTGCGTGCACATGATCGGCGAGCGTTCACCGGCCGGGGGTGCGGGTGTGGAACTGGCGCAGCCTGCGAGCCCGGCAGCGAGCACGGTGGCACAGAATGTGGAGGTGTTCATGCGGTGCATTGTGGGTGCAAGGCGTGTCAGCGGGGCGGCGTTGTCGTGTCGGGACGCGGGGACTCCGGCGGGGCGTCCACCATGGCGACCGCCGCGGCCCGGGCGCGCACGCGCGTGGCCGTCTGGATGCCCCAGACCGCCACGAACATGGCCGCGATGGCCGGGCCGATCACGAAGCCGTTGATGCCCATCACCGCAATGCCGCCGATGGTGCTGATGAGCACCAGGTAGTCGGGCATGCCGGTGTCCTTGCCCACCAGCAGCGGGCGCAGCAGGTTGTCCACCAGGCCGATCACCAGCACGCCGTAGAGCGTCAACCCCACGGCCTGGAGGACGTCGCCGGAGACGAACAGCCAGATGGCCACGGGGCCCCACACCAGGCCTGCGCCCACGGCGGGCAGGAGGGAGAGCACGGCCATCAGCACCGCCCACAGCAGCGCGGCGTTCACGCCCAGGAACCAGAAGGCCAGGCCACCGAGCGCACCCTGCACCAGCGCGACCACGAGGTTGCCTTTCACGGTGGCGCGCAGCACGGTGCCGAACTGTTCCAGCAGCTCCTGCTTGTCGTCGGGCGGCAGGGGAATCGCCAGCCGGATCGAGCGCACCAGGCTGCCGCCATCGCGGATCAGGAAGAACGCGAGGTACAGCGTGATGCCGAGGCTGATCACCAGGCCCAGCGCGTCCTGGCCGAGGTTGAAGGTCTGGGTGGCGATGAACTGGCTGCCCTGTGTGGCGGCCTGCGTCAGCTTGCGCTGGATGAGATCGATGTTGCCCAGGCCGAAGCGCGCGAGCAGGTCCGTGAGCCAGTCGGGCAGCGCCTCGAACATGCGGCGCAGCAGCAGCGCAGGCTTGAGCTCCCCGGAATCGATGCGCGCATAGAGCTGGCTGGCCTCGCGCGCCAGCGAGCTGGCCACCAGCACCGCGGGCAGCACCACGATCACGAGCGCGGCCAGCATGGTGGTCAGCGCCGCGAGGTTGCGGCGCTGACGCATGCGAGGCAGCAGCCAGCGGTTCATGGGCGCGAACAGCAGCGCGATGATCGCGCCCCAGAGGACGGTGCCATAGAACGGCAGCAGGATCCAGATGAACGCCGCCGTCACCGCCACCAGCAGCACCCGCAGCATCAGCGAGCCAGACACGGGGGCGATGGAGGGCGGGGTGATGGCGGGCTCGGCGGGTTTGTCCGGAGGCGGAGCTTCGGTGGGTTCGGTCATGGTCGCGGCGGAAGTGTTGGTCGCTGCGAGTATGAGGCCGAAGGGTCCTGCCGACCATGGCCAGGCCGCAGCATCGACGCCCGGGCCTGGTCAAGCACCCCCAGCAGCTCGTTCGCCACCCGTGTGATCGAAGGGTCCTCGCCATCGTCGCCGCCGCGAGGCGCGAGCGCCTCCACGGCCAGCGCCAGCCGGTAGGCGCGCTCGAGGGCTTCAGCGAGTTGCAGCACATCGGGTTCGGGCTGCATGGGGTTGGCCTAGAAGGCGCGCGCCAGCATCAGTGAGCCCAGTGCCAGGAACACGCTGTAGAGCGCACGCTGGAACACCGGCAACGGCAAGCGGTTCCGCAGGGTCGCTCCGATCCAGAGTCCCGCGAAGGCGGCCACGAGCGCGATGGCGTGGCCGGTGAGTGGCACCGCCGCGCCGCTGAGCACGGCCAGCGGGCCCAGCCGTGCCGCCAGGGCCAGCGTGGCCACCAGGAAGCTCAGGCCCAGCGCCTGGATGAGCACATCCTTCTCCAGCCGCAGCGACTGCAGGTACGGCACCATCGGCATCACGAACACACCCGTGGCGGCCGTGAGCAGGCCGGAGAACAGACCCGCCACACCACCGGCCGGCAGCGCAAGCCGGCCCGGCGAGGGCAACGCGGGCCTGGCCAGGCCCCACAGGCCGTAGGCCACCAGCACCACACCCAGCGTGGCACGCGCGCCCGAACCGGCACTGCCGAGGTCGGGCAACGGGCTCCAGACCGTGGCCAGGGCCAGCATCAGCCACATGGGCCACAGACGCCGCGCGAGGGTGCGACCATGCGGACCCACGCATTGGGCAATATTCGTCAACAGCGAAGGAATCAGCATCAGCGTGGCCGCCGTGGCGGTGGGCATGAACAGGCCGAGCAAGGCCATCGAGAAGGTGGGCAGGCCCATGCCCGAAACGCCCTTGACCGCGCCAGCGGCCAGGAAAACGAAGGCGATCAGCGCGAGCGTGAAATGGTCCATGGGCGGATGTTGCGACCCGGTCGCAGCGGTGTCCATCGGCCATCGCCGGAGGTATCCTTCGCCGATTCCGGAGGATCGCCCGATGACCGCCCCACGCACCGCGCCCACCTACCGCATCGATCCGTTCGATCTGCGCCTGTTCGCCGCCATCGTCGAGCACGGTTCGATCACCGCGGGCGCGCGCCACATCCACCTGTCGCTGGCGGCGGCGAGCACGCGGCTGCAGCAGCTGGAGCACGCCATCGGCGCGACCCTGCTGCTGCGTTCCCGGCAGGGCGTGCGCACCACCGATGCCGGCCGCACGCTGCTGCTGCACGCCGGCCGCCTGCAGCGCGACATGGAGGCGCTGCACGCCGACATGGCGGCCCACGCCCACGGCGTGCGCAGCACCGTGCGCCTGCTCTGCAACACCGCGGCGATGACCGAGCACCTGCCGGGGCTGCTGGGCCGCTTTCTCGTGGCGCATCCCGACATCGACGTCGACCTGCGCGAACTCGGCAGCCGCGACACGCTGATGTCCATGCGCCAGGGTCAGGCCGACATCGGCATCGTGGCCGACAACGTCAGCACCGAAGGCCTGAACACGCGCTTCTTCCGGGAGGACCGGCTGGTGGCGGTGTTGCCGCGCGAAGGCCGGCGCGCCACGCGGCAACCGCTGCCGTTCACCGACCTGCTGGAGAAGCCCTTCGTCGGCCTGGCAAGCGAGAGTGGCCTCAGCCGCCTGCTGCACGACAGGGCGTTGCAGCATGGCCGGGGCCTGCACCACCGCGTGCGCGTGCGCGGGCTGGACACACTGATGCAGCTGGTGGGGGAGGGCGTGGGCGTGGCCGTGGTGCCGCAGGCCACCGCGCGGCGCCTCGCCAGCGATCGCGTGGTGGCACGCCCGCTGAGCGACGCATGGGCCACACGGCAACTGCTGCTGTGCACCGCCGGCGACACGCCCACCGGCGCAGGTGCCGCCGCCCTGCATGCCTTCCTGGCGCAGGCCAGCGATTGAGCCCACCCGTTGTCACCGAACCGGAGCGCGACACGCACCGAGTGCCACAACCGTGGCCGGAGGCATCCAGGGTCCGGCTCCGCCGGCCCGAGATGCCGTCCCCCCTCCCAGCGCCGGAGGCGCGCCAGAGAGGGAGGAAGCCGCACAGCGGCGCAGGGGGGGAGCTCACACCGCCCGCAGCAGGCGGGCCACCAGCTGCGACTGGCTGTGCACGCCGACCTTGATGAACACGCGTTTGAGCGTGGTGCGCGCGGTCTCGTAGGACGTGCCCGCTGCCAGCGCAGCGGCGCGCAGCGTGAGGCCGCTGACCAGGCCCATCACCAGCCGCGCCTCGGACGGCGTGCAGCCGTAGAGCTGGCGCAGCGCGTCGTGGGACACGGGGTCGTTGGGCTGCAGGGTGGTGGCCGTCAGCAGGGCCAGCGGCTGCCGGGGCAGGTAACGCCCTGCCGCGCCGCGCGCCGGTGAGGCCTGCAGACTGAGCGTGGACGAGGCCGTGGCCGCCAGCGTGAGCGTGTCGGGTGGCGCTCCTGCCGCTGGCGAGAGCGCGGCCTTCACCATCGCCTGCAACCGTTCCAGCGTGGCGCGCGAACCCGTGGTGAGCCGCCCCTCGCGCAGCCGCAGGCCATTCGTGCCGCGCAGCAGCGCCTCCATGGACGCGTTGGCGTACATCACCCGCAGATCGCGGCCCACCAGCGCCACGCCGTGGTGCAGGTGGTCGAGCGCGGCCATGCCCCGCCCCGTGGCTTCGGCGTGTTCCAGCCGAACCGCGAGGCGCAGGGCGCGTGTCATGTGCCGGCTCAGACGTTCGAATGCGGCCACCTCGCGCCGGTTGAAGGTGGGCATCCCGGGTTCGCGCAGCAGCGTGACGTTGGCCACCACCTCGTCCTCGGCGAAGAGTGTGTTGCCGATCGTGTGGCGAAAGCCCTGCGGCCGCATCCACTCGTTGTAGTAGGCCGAGCGGTAGAGCGCGCCATCCTCGCGCAGGAAGGCGTCGAGGCGCTCGTTGGTGCGCACCACGCCCGGGCGGTGCAGGCGCTCGCTCACGCGGATCCAGGGGTTGTCGCGGGCGAAGTAGAGGTCGTTGAACCCCGCCAGCCAGCGCGGCGCGACGCCTTCGAGCGCGACCGGGCGGATCCGGCCGGACAGCTTGTCGAGGAAATAGAAGGTCTGCCCGTTGGAAGGAAAGGCCTGCGCGCACAGACGCATGGCCTCGGCCCAGGCGTCAGGCTCGAACACCGTGCGGTAGACGGTGTCGGTCAGCGACTCTTCCAGATCGGCTCGCATGTCGGCCAGCGTGCACCTTGAAATGAAGGGGATGCGCCCCGCTCCCATTGGGGGCAGCGTGGCGTGCTACACATTTTTGAGCTCGCCCATTGTGGTTGCGCGACGCCGATCCTTCAAGCGGAATGCGCACTAGCGCCTGACACCCTTTCTTTTCTCACCGGCGTGCCGGCGACGCGCAGCCCGCTCAAGGGCGGTAGCTCCTTCACGCGCGTGGTCTGGGTCGAACCCCGGGCGTGCGCAGTGCGGGGCACGGGCACCCAGCGGGCCGCCCAGAGCGCCCCGGTGCGCACGGCTTGTTGTCGCGTTCCCGTCGATCCACTGCCAGAACCCGCCAGGCCGGTGCCCGTTTGGGGAGGTCGCTGGCCCTTTTTCATGCCGGCAAGGCCGTCATTTGTAACCGTTCGTCGATCCGATTTTTAATAAATTTTTAACTAATATCAACCTAATATAAGTGAGTGTGCGCTCGCATTTGTGAAAGCATAAGAGACGAGAAAATCCGCGGATTTTTTGTTATTTGTCAAAAAAACATTAATAAAAACAACATTCTGTTAAATATGACAAGGTCATATTGGATGAATCTTCATACATCAAATTTCACGAATTCGTTACTTTTATCGCAGCAATGAGGTCGTGAATCGTTGAAGACTGGCGTGCGCCGATATAGTGCGCACATGTAACAAAAGGCACGACTGTGTGCGGAGGTTTCTTCCGTCCGGCCGTGCCGGCGGTGGTCCGGTTGGCCACCTGGCGGGAACACACGCGGCGTCGCTCCGCGTGGCAGTAGAGGGAAAACCATGCTTCGTTTTTTTGCACGTGGTCTGGCCACGGGTAAGGGCGCCCTTGCGCCTTCGACAGCCATCGCGGCGCCCCGGGCCTCGCGGATCGTGCGGGCGTTCGGCTTGCTGGCGGCGCTCACCGTGTTCGCGGGCGCGGCGCACGCCACGCTGGTCGTGAGCCAGTCGGTGAGCGCCAGCACGATCGTGGTGGGCGAGCGCACGCGGCTGACGATCACCATCAGCAACGACAGCGCGCAGGAGGACGGCGCGCAGCTCGTCAATACGCTGCCGCCCCAGCTCCGGCTGTACCCGGCCGGGCATCCGGGCTACGTCGCGCCGACCACCTCTTGCGCGGGTGCCACGCTCAGCCCGGCCCCAGGTGCCGGCCCCGGTGGCGTCGACGTGCTCACCGTCAGCGGCTTCACCATCCCGCCGTACGCGGGCGGGGTCGATGGTTTCTGCACGATCTCGGTGGACCTCACGTCCTACAACGGCGGCGGCACCTGGAACAACGTCATCAACGCCACCGACCTCATGCCCGCGGCCGCTTCGCCCGCGCAGCAAAGCGTGCTGGTCAACAGCATCCTGCTGCCGGCGGTGTCCAAGAGCCTGGGCGGTGCCACGCTGGTGCAGGGCGCCTCGCGCACCGCGACCATCACCTTCACCAACCCCAACAGCGGCGTGAACATCCCGTTCACCAGCTTCACGGATTCGCTGCCGTCCAACCTCGAGGTGCTGGGCATCGTCGGCAACACCTGTGGCAGCAGCACCAGCTTCACGGCCGGCAGTGTCACGCTCACCGGTGGCGCCATTCCGGCCGGCTCGCCCGGCACCTGCAACCTGCAGTTCACCGTGCGCGGCGTGCTCGCCGCCGGTCAGGCGTCCGCCGCGGGCACCAACACCATCGCGGCCGGTGACGTGGGCAACACGCGCGGCCTGACCTACCCCGGCACCACCACCAACATCACCGTCAACAGCCCGATCACGCTGGCCAAGGGTTTCTCGGTCACGCCGCTGACCGCGGGTGCCGACTCGCTGCTGACCGTGCGCATCGGCAACAACAGCAGCGCCCCGCTGACCATCGTCGGCCTGAGCGACACCGTGGGCACCGGCTGGCCTGCCGCGTTGCGCAACTCGGGCGCCATCGGCGCGGCCAACCTGCTCGGCTGCGGCGCCGGCGCGAGCCTGGCCACGGGCACCGACGCGGGTGTCGACAAGGGCTTCGTGCTAAGCGGCGCCGAGGTGCCGGCCGGCGGTGAGTGCCGCATCCAGTTCAACGTCACCTCCACCACCACCGGCACCCACACCAACAGCTTCGCTTCGGGTGCGGTGAGCAACGCGCAGGGCTTCACCTCGCCGGCGCGCAGCGCGCCGATCGAGGTGCGCGACAACGCGCTCACCGTGGCCAAGGCGATCACGCCCACCACCGTGGCGCCTGGCGATGTCGCCACCTTCGCGGTCTCGGTGACCTCGTTCAGCCTCTCGCCACAGACCAGCGTGACGTTCACCGACACGCTGCCGACCGGCATGGTGTACGTGGATGCCAGCAATGGCGGCATCGCGCCAACGATCACCGGCGGCTGCAGCTTCAGTGCGCCCATGCCGGCACCGCTGGTGACCGCGCCCGCGTTCACCTTCGACTTTCCTGGTGCCGCGCCGGGCGGCACCACCTGCGTGGTGCGCTTCACCGCGCGCGTGCCCGACAACGCCGCACCCGCCACCACCCTCACCAACGCCAGCTTCGGCGCGGGCAACGGCACGGTGTCGGGCACGGCCGGCGCGGTCAGCCTCACGGCGGTCAACCCGCTGGTGGTGACCAAGACCTTCGACGGCGTGGTCGCGCGCCAGCGCTTCCAGGGCACGCCGTCGGTGGTCCAGATCGAACTGACCAACAACAACTTCTCGGCGCTCTCCAGCGTGGCCTTCAGCGACACGCTGCCCGCCGCGCTGCGCGTGGCGAGCCCGGCCAATGCCACCACCACCTGCGGCGGCACGGTCACCGCCAACCCGGGCGACACTGGCTTCTCGCTCAGTGGCGGCAGCCTCCCGCCGCGCGCGGGTACTTCGCCGTTCGCACCGGGCCAGTGCAGCGTGCGGGTGAACGTGGTCGGTGGCACGGTGGGCGTGCACACCAACACCATCCCGGTCAACGCCGTGACCGCCACCGGCACCGTGGCCAACGTGCCGGGCAGCACCCTCCGCAACCTGAACGCCACCAGCGCCACGCTGGAGTACCTGCCCGCACTCACGGTCGCCAAAACCTTCCTGACCAACCCGGTGCAGGTCGGCGGCACGAGCCGCGTGCGCATCACGCTGGGCAACACCGGCAACGGCCAGCTCACCGGCGTGAGCGCTACCGATCCACTGGCGGGCACCGGCCTGACCATCGCCGCCCCGCCGAACGCCAGCACCACCTGCGCGGGCCCTGTGGCACTCAACGTGCCCGCGGGGGGCACCAGCGCCGCGATCTCGGGCGCCACCATCGCCGGCGGCACCAGCTGCGACTTCCTGTTCGACGTCGTCACCAGCACCGGCACCGCCTCGGTGAACACGCTGGCGCCGGGCGCCGTCACCGCCGACGGCGGCGTGGCCAGCACCACCACCACCACGGCCACGCTGAACAAGGTCACCAGCAGTGTGAACCTCACCAAGGCGTTCACGCCGACCACCATCGCGGGCCCGGGCAGCGTCTCGCGCCTGACGATCAGCATCGACAACACCAGCGCCACCGCGCTCACCAACCTCGCGGTCAGCGACGCCATGCCCTCGGGCATGGTGGTGGGCGTCGTGCCCAATGCCACCACCACCTGCGCCGGTGGCCTGGTCGACGCGCCCTCTGGCAGTGGCACGGTGCGCCTCTCTGGTGGGAGCCTGGGTGGCAACAGCGCATGCACCGTCTCGGTGGACATCACCTCGTCGGTCGTCGGCACGCTGAACAACACGCTGCCGGCCGGTGCCATCACCAACACCCAGGGCGTGACCAACGCCTCGTCCTTCACCGCCAACCTGGCCTCGCTCGCCGGCCTGGGCGTGGAGAAGCACTTCGAACCGCCTGCGGTGGCCGCAGGACAGCCCGCGCTGCTGGTGATCCGCGTGCGCAACTCGCTCCCGCAGGCGCTCACCAACATTTCCACGACCGACCACCTGCCCGCCGGCATGGTGGTGGCCACGCCCGCGAACGCCAGCACCACCTGTGCCGGCGCGGTGGTCACCGCCGCGGGTGACCGTGTGTCGTTCCGCGGCGCGCAACTCGCCGCCGGTCCGAGTGAATGTGTGGTGCGCGTCAACGTGGTCGTGCCGCTCGCGGGCGCCTACGTCAACACCATTCCGGGCGGCACCGTGATCGCCAACGAAGGCGCGGTGACGAACCCGCAGCCCGGGCCCAGCGCCACGCTGCACGTGCTGCAGCCGCCCACGCTGGCCAAGGCCTTCGCCACCTCGCCGGTGGCGCCGGGCACGCCCAGCCGCCTCACGATCACCATCACCAATCCGAACGCCACGCAGGCCCTGACCGGCGTGGCCTTGCGCGATGAACTGCCCAGCGGCCTGTTCGTCGCCCAGGTGCCCAACGCGTCCACCACCTGCGCGGGTGGAACCGTGAGCGCCATCGCGTCTGCCACCGGGGCGCAGGTCGCTGGCGCCACGGTGCCCGCCGCCGGCTCCTGCACGTTCTCGTTCGACACCGTCTCGAACGTGCCCGGCCTCTACACCAACACCATTCCCACCGGTGCGCTCACCAGCAACCAGGGCGTGAGCAACCCCGACCCGGCCAGCGCCACCGTGCGCGTGCTGCAGCCGCCGACCGTGCTCAAGACCTTCGTGCCGCCGACCATCTCGCCCAACGGCACCTCGCGCCTGACGATCACGCTGGGCAACGCGAACGCCGGCGCACAGACGCTGGCGCAGGCGATGGACGACCTGCTGCCAGCCGGCGTGCTGGTGGCACCGACGCCGGCCGTGGGTGGCACTTGCAGCACGGGCTCTGTCACGGCCACGGCCGGCACAGCGCTGGTGCGTTACGCCAGCGGCGCGACCATCCCGCCGGGGGGCTGCACGATCTCGGTGAACGTGACGGCCAGCGTGACCGGCACCTACCCGAACCGCATCCTGGCCGGCGCGCTGCGCACCGACGCGGGCGGCAACCCGACGCCGGCCGAAGCCGATCTGGTGGTCAGCCCGCTGGGCTCGATCTCCGGACGCGTCTACCTCGACGCGAACAACAACGGCGTGCACGACACCGGTGAAGCACCGCTGGCCGGCCAGTCGGTCAGCCTGATCCGCGCGCTCGACAGCGTGGTGCTGCAGAAGACCACCACCGACGCCAGCGGGTTCTACGTGTTCCGCGATCTGGCCGATTCGGCCTCGCTCGGTTCGGACTACACCGTGCGCTACCTCCGTGGGGGCAGCGACACCCTGGGCAGCGGTGGTTCACCGTCGCCCTCGGCGCAGACCAACCCCGGCAGCGGCAGCTTCCAGGCGCGGCTCACGCCGGCCTCGACCGCCGAAGCCAGCGTGGTGGGTGGCACCGGCATGGCCGGCTCGCCCAACAACAGCAACGTCGACTTCATTTCCCGTCGCAGCAACATCCGCCTGGATCTGGCGGGTGGCACCGTGTCCAGTGCGGTGAACCAGAACTTCGGCGAGCTGCTGCCTTCCGAGATTGCCGGCAAGGTCTATCGCGATGACAACAACAACGGCGTGGCCAACGGCACCGAGCCCGGCATCGCTGGCGCATCGGTCACGCTCTCGGGCCTGGACGACCTGGGCCAGGCGATCTCGCTCACGGCCACGACCGACGCCGATGGCAACTACCGCTTCACCGGCCTGCGCCCCAGTTGCAGCCCGCTCGCCGCGCCCACCTGCCCCGGCTATGTGGTGACGCAGGGCACGCAGCCCGCAGGCACCGTCAATGGCATTCCGAGTGCGGGCACGGTGGTCAACATCGGATCGGGCAGCACCACCGGCACCGCCGGCACGGCCTCCAACAGCGCGCCCGCCATCAGCAACGGCGCACCGGCCTACACCGTTCCGGCCGGCACCAGCCGCGTCGGCGGTATCGTGCTGCCGCCGAACGCCCGTTCCAGCGCCAACAACTTCGGCGAGATCGGCAGTGACCGCAGCATCAGCGGCCGCATCTTCATCGACCGCAACGGCGACGGCAGCTTCAACGGCAGCGATGCCGGCGTGGGCAGCGGCGCGCCCGGCGCGAACAACGTGCCGCAGACGCTGACGCTCACCGGCACCGACCTCAACGGCAACGCGGTGTCGATCACCACCACGACCGATGCCAGCGGGCAGTACACGTTCACCGGCGTGCCACCCGGTGCCAGCTACACGGTGACGTGCACCACCTGCGCGCCGCCCACCGGCTTCATCAACAGCACCACGCCGCTGGCATGGCCAGGCAGCACGGGCGGCACCGCCGGTGGCACGCAGGCCGTGCCCGCGATCACCGGCATCAACCTCAGCGGCCCGCAGACCGCGTCGGTGGACAACCACTTCACCAAGACGCTGCCGGGCAGCCAGATCTCGGGCGTGGTGTATTTCGATCCCGACAACAGCGGGGGCGTGTTCACGCCCGACGATCTGCCGGCACCGAACCAGACCATCGAGCTGCGCGACCAGGCGACCAATGCCCTGATCGCCACCACGACCACGGACGCCAGCGGCGCGTACCACTTCGCCGGCCTGCCGGCGGGCAGCTACCGCGTGGTCATGCCGGCGACACCGGCGGGCACCACCCCGGGCATCACCAGCGCCGGCACGCTGGGTGGCGCGCCCAACGGCACGCCCACTGCGCCGGGCACGGCGCCCGCGTCCATCGCCAGCATCACCGTGGCGGCGGACCAGAGCACCGCGAACCACAACTTCCCGCTGGTCTCCGACATCCGCATCGGTGGCCGCGTCTACGAAGACCGCAACCTCGACGGCCAGTTCGACGGCACCGACGTGGGACTGCCGGGCAACACCATCGGCCTGGTCGGCACCGATGCCTTCGGCAACGCGATCACGCGTTACACCACCACCGATGGCAGCGGCCAGTACAGCTTCACAGGCCTGCCGCCGGGCAGCTACACCGTGCGCCAGACGCAACCGCTGGGCTACACCAGCGTGGCCAACACGCCCGGCCCCGTCACCGGCGGCAGCGCCGGTGCGGTCGGCCCGCTGGGTGGCGCGGTCGAGACCGTCGCGCTCACCTTCAATGCCACGCCCGGCGCGGCGCTGCAGGTGAACTTCGGTGAAACGCAGGGCGGCGGCGTGCGCGGCTACAAGTCGGCGCGCATCGTCACGCCGGCGGCGGCCGTGGGCGTGTCGCCCGGGGCCGAAGTGGTCTGGCAGGTGATCTACCAGAACGACAGCGCGTACCCCGTGACCATGGACGTGCGCGACACGCTGCCCGATTACATGACGCGCGCCGGCGCGCCCGCCGTCACCCACAGTGGTGGCAACGGCGGCGTGTTCACGCCCAACGCGGGCTACACCGGCACCGCGGGCGGTGACCTGCTCGGCTCGGCCAGCCTGCCGGCGGGCGCCTGGGTGTCGGTCGACATTCCGGTCGTCGTCACCGCCGGCGCCACCACCACGCGCTTCAACCAGGCCACGGCCGGGCCGCTGGGCATCCGCACCGATGCGGTGGACAACAGCACGCCCACCGGCGGCCCGGGCCAGCCGCCCTCGGGCGTGATCCCGGCCGGCAGCGTGCCGCAGACGCCGTACCAGACCGCCGGCCTGGACGCCACGGGCGTGCCGCTGTCCGCGCTGCCGGCCTCGCTGTCGGGCTACGTCTGGCGCGACAACAACGGCGACCGCCAGCGCGACGCCGGTGACACACCGATTCCCGACTGGGCGGTGGAGATCGTCGACAGCAACGGCAACGCCGTGGCCTGCCGCACCGTGCCCTCCAACAGCGCGCAGGGCTGCGTGAGCATGCCCGATGGCCGCAGCCTGTTCCGCACCGGTGCCGACGGCGCCTACGGCGTGATCGGGCTGGTGCCGGGTGACTACAACGTCTACTTCCGCGACCCGGCGAACAACGTCGTCTACGGCACGCCGCAGAACAGCGGCGGCGACACGAACTCGCGCCTGTCCAGCGGGCGCGACCACCTCGCCGTCACGCTGCTGCCCGGTGCCGACCTGCGCCAGCAGGACCTGCCGCTCGACCCCTCGGGCGTGATCTACGACGCCAACACCCGCGCGCCCATCGACGCCGCGCAGGTGCGCTTCTGCGGCCCCGCCGGCTTCAACCCGGCCACCATGCTGGTGGGCGGCGCGAGCTACGTGGCCTCGGGCAACTGTGCGCAAATGACAACGGGCTCGCTGGGCTTCTACCAGTTCCTGCTCGCACCCGGTGCGCCCAGCGGCGAGTACACGCTGTCGGCTTCGGCACCGAACTACGCGCCCACGCCGATCGCGTCCATTCCGCCGCAGCCGGGCGTGTTCACGCCCTCGGGTGCCTCGCCCTACCTGGTGCAGGCCCAGGCCGGCCCGCCGCCCATCGGGCAGCCGACCACCTACTACCTGCGCCTGAACCTGGCGCCGGGCATGCCCGACCTGATCCACAACCACATTCCGCTGGAGCCCTTCACCGGTGCCGGCCTGTTCCTGCAGAAGCAGGTGATGCGCGACGTGGTCGAGATCGGGGACTCGGTGCAGTACACGTTGCGCGTGAGCAGCCCCAACGGCGCGGCCACCAACGTGGTCATCACCGACAGCCTGCCCGCCGGCCTGCGCCTGATCCCGGGCACGGTGGTGCAGGATGGCGCGGTGGTGGCCGACCCGGCCGGCGCGCCCGGCCCGGTGCTGAACTTCGCCATCGGCGGCTTCGCGGCCAACACGCCCGTGACCGTGACCTACCGCGTGCGCGTCGGCGTCGGCGCCCAGCAGGGCGACGGCATCAACCGCGCGCAGGCGGCTGGCGTGGTGGGCGGCCTGCCCGTCACCTCCAACCGGGCGCAGGCGCGCATCCGCATCACCGGCGGCGTGTTCTTCCAGGAAGCCTGCGTGATGGGCAAGGTGTTCATGGACTGCAACCGCAACCGCATCCAGGACGCCGAGGAAGTCGGTATTCCCGGCGTGCGCCTGTACCTGCAGGACGGCACGCACCTGATCTCCGACAGCGAGGGCAAGTACAGCATCTGCGGTCTGCCTGCCCGCACCTCCGTGCTGCGCGTGGACCCGACCACGCTGCCCCAGGGCAGTGAGCTCGTGACCAGCAGCAACCGCAACGCGCTCGACGCCGGCAGCCTGTTCCTCGACCTGAAGTTCGGTGAGCTGCACCGCGCCGATTTCATCGAAGGCAGCTGCGCGCCCGCCGTGCTCGAACAGGTGGAGCAGCGCCGTCGACTCGGCCAGATCGTCGCCCCGCTGGTCGACGCCCCGACCCCCACCCCGCGCGTCTTCCGCTCGGGCCCGCCGGCCCGGATCGGAGGTGCGAAATGAAAGCCCGCCGTTCCATGCCTTTCATGCTGCCCATGCGATCCGCTCTGACCTCGGCCGTGCTGCTGTTGCCGCTCGGCATGGCGCTCGCGCAGACCGATGCGCTGGCGCCGCGCTTCACCCCCCTGGCCCCCGGCAGCGACCCGGCGCGCGGCCCCGGTGAAACCGCGTTGCCCGCGCCCACCACGTCGCTGCCGCTGGCCGCCAACTGGCGCGCCACCAGCCTGGCCGACAACGGCCAGCTGGTGCTCGAAGCCGCGCAGGACCAGGTCAGCGCCGATGGCCGTTCGGTGGTGCTGCTCACGCTGCGCCTGTTCGACCGCGACGGCCAGAAGGTGACCGCGCCCACCGACGTGACCGTGGCCACCAACAGGGGCCGCGTGCGATTGCCCGATGCCGCCATCGACGAACCGCCGCGCCAGACCCTGCGCCTGAACGTGCGCGGTGGCGAGGCCGTGGTCGAGCTGATCGCTTCGCACGAACCCGGTGATGCCGTGCTGCAGGTGCAGTCCGGCAACGTGGTGGTGCGCGGCAACGTCGGCATGGTCACCGAGCGCCGGCCCATGATCGCCGTCGGCGTGGTTGAGGGCACGCTCAACCTCAGCAAGCTCGACGCCTCGCAGATCAGCCCGGCGCGCGAGGACGACGGTTTCGAGCTGGAGCTGAAGCGCCACACCAATGGCTTCGACAACGGCAAGGGTTCGCTCGGTGCGCGCACCGCGTTCTTCCTCAAGGGCGTGGTGAAGGGCGACACGCTGCTCACGCTGGCCTACGACTCCGAAAAGGAATCGCGCGGCCGCCTGTTCCGCGACATCCAGCCCGACCAGTACTACCCGATCTATGGCGACTCCTCGCTGCGCGGTTTCGACGCGCAGTCGCGCCAGCGCCTGTACGTGCGGGTCGACCAGGGCCGCTCCTTTGTGCTGTACGGCGACTTCAACACCGGCACCGGTGGCCCGGCGCGCGAACTCAGCCGCATCAACCGCTCGGTCTCGGGTCTGCAGCTGCACCACGAGGGCGAGACCTTCGAGGCCAACGCCTGGGTGGTGCGCGACAACGTCGCCCAGGTGGTGGACGAACAGCCCGCGCGCGGCGTCTCCGGCCCCTACCGCCTCTCCAGCAGCGAAGGCATTTCGGGCTCGGAGAAGGTCGAGATCCTCACGCGTGACCGCAACCAGCCGTCCATCATCCTGCGCGCCGAACCCATGGTGCGCTTCGTGGACTACGAGTTCGAGCCCTTCGCCGGCAGCATCGTGTTCCGCGCGCCGGTGCCTTCGGTGGATGCCAACCTCAACCCGATGTCGGTGCGCGTCACCTACGAGGTGGAGCAGGGCGGGCCGAAGTACTGGCTGGGTGGCGTCGACGGCTCGTGGCGCATCACGCCCGCGCTGGAGATCGGCGCCAGCCACGTCGAGTCGCAGGACCCGGCCAACCCCTATCGCCTGAGCGGCGTGAATGCCACGCTGCGCCTGGGCGAGCAGAGCTGGGCGCTGGTGGAACTGGCGCGCTCCGAACGGGAGGCGCTGGGCGACCGGGGCAAGGGCGACGGCGCGCGCGTGGAAGTGCGCCACCAGGGCGAGCGGCTCGACGCGCGCCTGTGGGCTGGCCAGACCGATCGCGAGTTCTCCAACATCTCCTCGTCGTACAACGGCGGGCGCGGCGAGGCCGGCGCGGTGGCGACCTGGAAGATCGACGAGCGCTGGTCGCTGCGCGTGGACGCGATGCGTTCGGAAGACAAGACCATCGACGCCGTGCGCGAGACGGCCTATGCCGGCGCGCAGTACCGCCTCACGCCGGCCTGGACGGTGGGTGTGGGCCTGCGGCATGTGACCGACGACGGTGGCGTGCCCAACGCGGCTTCGGCTTCGGGCATCAACATCCCGCAGGGCACCGGCTTCACGCCGTTCCAGATCAACGCGCCGCTGTTCGCCGCGACACCGGGCCAGACGCGCAGCTACGACGCGATCTCGATCAACGCCCAGGGCCAGCTCACCGACCGCCTCAGCGTGCTCGGCGAGCTCGAGCAGGACGTGTCGAACGCGCGCGGCCAGCGCATCACCATCGGTGCCGACTACCGGCTGACAGAGAAATTCCGTGCCTACGGCCGCGCCGAAGTGGCCAAGGGCCTGGGCGGCGTGAATGGCCTGGCGGTGGAGGGCCGCGAGACCGCGCTGGTGGCCGGCCTCTCCAGCGAGACCATCCGCGACGGCGAGATCTTCAACGAGTACCGCCTGCGCGATGCCATCTCCGGCGAGGACGCGGTCAACGCGATTGGCCTGCGCCAGACCTTCCGCGTGTCCGAAGGGGTGCGCTACAGCGCCAGCGTCGAACACCAGAAGGCGATCGCGGGCGATGCCACATCGGCCACCGCGCTCACCGGCGGCATCGACCTCGCCTACGACCCGACCTGGCGCGCCACCGGCCGCCTGGAATGGCGCCGCGACCGCAACCACGACGCATGGCTCTCGACGCTGGGCACCACCATCAAGATCGACCGCGACTGGTCCTTCCTCGCGCGCAACACGCTGTCGCTGCAGAACGCCCGCCACGCCGGCGCCTACGACCAGTGGCAGGACCGCTTCCAGATCGGTGCGGCCTATCGCCAGACCGACCTGAACCGCATCAATGCGCTCGGCCTGTACGAGCTGCGCGCCGAGAACGACGAGAACCCCGGCGTGGACTACCGCCGCACCTCGCACGCGGTCTCGTTGCATGCGGACTACCACCCCAGCCGGCCCTGGTGGCTCACCGGCCGCGTTGCGGGCAAGCGCGTGTCCGAACGTTTCCTCGGTGGCCTGCGTGACGACTACACCGCCTATCTGATGGGGGGCCGCATCACCTGGGATCTGTCCGAGCGCTGGGATGTCGGCTTGCAGCACCACGTGATGTGGAGCCCCAACGGCGGCTCGCGGCAGGACTCCTTCGGCATCGAAGCCGGCTACCTCGTGCAGGCCAACCTCTGGCTGTCCTTCGGCGTGAACGCGCGCGGCTTCCGCGACGACGAACTCACCGGCGCGGCCTACACCCGCAAGGGCGTGTACCTGCGCCTGCGCTTCAAGTTCGACGAAACCCTGTTCCGTGGTGCCGACCCCGCCACCAACCGCGCGCTGAGCCCGCTGGCCTCGGCCACCCGTCCCTGATCTGTCGCGAGACCCTTGCCATGACCTCCAAACGTTTTCTGCCGTCCCTGCTCGCCCTCGCTGCCCTGGGCGGCTGCGCCGTCACCGACCCGCGCGCCACCGACCGCGCGCCTGGCGCCGTGCCGCCCTTCGCCGAATCCACCCGCTACACCGATGAGGCGCAGCGCGCCGACCACCGTGCCCTGCAGGCCGTGCAGGACCGGCTGGCCGCGCTGCAGAAGGACGGCCGCGTGCCACAGATCAGCTACCCCTGGGCCAAGGCACAGTGCTGGCTCGACATGGCGCGCCAGAACTACCATGAGAACGATCGCGGGCCGGTGATCGGCGAGGCGAAGGCCGAATCGCTGAAGCTGGTCGAGGCCCTGGAGCAGGGCCGCACGCCCGAAGTGTCCACCCCGCTCATCGGCGGTGCGGTGCGCCTGCGCGACGACCTGTGGGCGCGCGCCGAACGCGGCCGCACCGGCCCGGGCGCGGCCTGTGTCGCGGCCCAGGCCGCCTGTCTGGAGGTGCAGCTGGTCTGGATGGGCCATGAGTACGCCGAAGGCGGCTGGCGCCACGCCAACCCCTACATCGGCATGGCCGAAACCATGGCCGCGCGCATGGAGGCCGAACAGGCCGCTTGCGCCACGCCGGCCGCCGCGCCCGTGGCCGCCGCACCGGCACCGGTGGTGACCGAGCGCGTGCTCGAACGCCTGGTGCTCGCCACCGACGCGGTGTTCCAGTTCGACCGCTCGGGCCTGAACGACATCGGTGCCGCCGGCCGTGCGCGGCTGGACGTGATCGCCGACCGTGCGCGCAGCCTGCAGGGCATCGAGCGCATCGTGCTCGTGGGCCACACCGATCGCCTCGGTGATGCCGACTACAACCAGGCGCTCTCGCTGCGCCGCGCCACCGCTGTGCGCGACCACCTCGTCTCGCGCGGGCTCGACGCGGCACTGTTCACCGTGGAAGGCAAGGGCAGCACCGAACCGGTGAAGACCTGCAGCGATGGCCTGGCGCGCGCTGCGCTGATCCAGTGCCTGCAGGACAACCGCAGGGTGGAAGTGGAGATCCGCGGCAGGCTGCAGGCGGCGGCGCGCTGAGGCGTGTCAGTCGCGCAGCGGAAAGCCTTCCGCCAGCGCCTCGCGCAACCACGCCACGAAGGCCGATACTGCGCGTGGCACGTGGCTGGCGTACGGCCGAATCGCATAGATCTGCGAACTGAAGGTGCCGACGGATTCCCAGCCTTCGAGCACCTCCACCAGCTTGCCCGACCGCAGTGCCGACTGCGCGCTGAAGTCGGGCAAGAGTGCAATGCCGAGGCCCGACAGGGCGGCGTCGCGCAGGGCCTCGCTGTTGTTGGCGCTGAACGGTCCCGTCACGGGCACCGTGATGCGCTGCCGGGCCGTCTTGCGGCGGCCTTCGGGCGGCATGAAGTGCCAGGCCGGGGTGTCCTGCGCACGCGGGTAGTGCAGGCAGTCGTGTTGCGCCAGGTCTGTGGGTGACTGCGGCGTGCCGCGCCGACGCAGGTAGTCGCGGCTGGCCACCAGCACCGAGCGCGTCGCGCACAGGGGCCAGGCCACGTGCGTGTCGGGTGGCGCGGCGGTGTGGCGGATCGCGAGATCGAAACCTTCCGTGGCCAGTGAACTGAGCCGGTCCGACAGATCCAACTCCAGCCGCACCTTCGGGTGCGCACGCGCGAACTCTGCGATGCGGGGCACGAGTTGCTGGCGGGCGAACGCCACCGGCGCGGTCACCCGCACCAGTCCGGCGGGTTCGTCCGCGAGATCGCGCACGCTGGAGAAACTTTGCGCGATGCGCTCGAACGGGTCGCGCAGGTTGTCGACCAGCCGCTGGCCCGCCTCGGTCAGGCGCACGCTGCGTGTGGTGCGCTGCACCAAGGGCACACCGGCTGCGCGTTCAAGTTCGCTGATGCGCTGGCTCATGGCGGCCTTGCTCACGCCGAGCCGCTGGGCTGCGGCGGTGTAGCTGCCCTGCTGCGCGAGCATGGTGAGCCAGTGCAGGTGGGCCCAGAGGTTTTCCACTTTTCTCTCATCCATGCCGATATTGTTCATCATTGTGAACAATCCGTTCAGTCCTGGGCACTAGGCGCGCAAGAGAGCGCTGCCTAAACTGGCCCGCACTCCGCAACCCTTCGCACTGGACGCTGCCATGCCAACCACCGCCACCCCCATCGATCACTTCATTCAAGGCGCAACCACTGCAGGCACGTCCTCGCGCCGCCAGGACGTCTTCAACCCCGCCACCGGTGCCGTCACCGGCAAGGTTGCGCTGGCCAACGGCGCCGATGTGGATGCCGCCGTGGCCGCCGCGCAGGCCGCCTTCCCGGCCTGGGCCGACACGCCCCCGATCCGCCGCGCGCGGGTGATGTTCAAGTTCCTCGAACTGGTGAACCAGCACAGGGACGATCTCGCGCGCATGATCACCGCCGAGCACGGCAAGGTGTTCACCGATGCACAGGGCGAGGTCTCGCGCGGCATCGACATCATCGAATTCGCCTGCGGCATTCCGCAGCTGCTCAAGGGCGACTTCACCGATCAGGTTTCCACCGGCATGGACAACTGGACGCTGCGCCAGCCGCTGGGCGTGGTGGCCGGCATCACGCCGTTCAACTTCCCGGTCATGGTGCCCATGTGGATGTTCCCGGTGGCGATCGCGGCCGGCAACACCTTCATCCTCAAGCCCAGCCCTACCGACCCCTCGCCCTCGCTCTTCATGGGCGAGCTGCTCAAGAAGGCCGGTCTGCCCGACGGCGTGTTCAACGTCGTGCAGGGCGACAAGGAAGCGGTGGACGCGCTGCTGGTGCACCCGGACGTGAAGGCCATCAGCTTCGTCGGCTCCACGCCCATCGCGAACTACATCTACGAGACAGGCGCCCGCCACGGCAAGCGCGTGCAGGCCCTGGGCGGCGCGAAGAACCACATGGTGGTGATGCCCGACGCCGACCTCGACCAGGCGGTGGACGCGCTGATCGGCTCGGCCTACGGTTCGGCCGGCGAGCGCTGCATGGCCATCAGCGTGGCGGTGCTGGTGGGCGACGTGGCCGAGAAGATCATGCCCAAGCTGATCGAGCGCACGAAGACGCTCAAGGTGCTCAACGGCACCAACCTGGCGGCCGAAATGGGGCCCATCGTCACCGCGGCGGCCCACACGCGCATTGCCGGCTACATCGAAGCGGGGGTGAAGGAGGGTGCCAAGATGCTGGTGGATGGCCGGGGCTTCAAGGGCACCGACGCGGGCGAAGGCTGCGAGCACGGCTTCTGGATGGGCGGCACCCTGTTCGACCACGTCACCACCGACATGAAGATCTACAAGGAAGAAATCTTCGGCCCGGTGCTCAGCTGTGTGCGCGTGCCCGATTTCGCGCAGGCGGTGCAGATCATCAACGACCACGAGTTCGGCAACGGGGTGAGCTGCTTCACCCGCGACGGCAATGTGGCGCGCGAGTTCGCCCGGCGCATCCAGGTCGGCATGGTGGGCATCAACGTGCCGATCCCGGTGCCCATGGCCTGGCACGGCTTCGGTGGCTGGAAGAGGAGCCTGTTCGGTGACATGCACGCCTATGGCGAGGAGGGCGTGCGCTTCTACACCAAGCAGAAGAGCATCATGCAGCGCTGGCCCGAGTCCATCGGCAAGGGCGCCGAGTTCGTCATGCCCACGGCGAAGTGATCCTCTCGGGCCCGTAAGTTGGACGAAGGCAACAGCCCCTACGATCCCGCCGAGGGCGACTGGAAGACGCTGGCCACCTTCTTCAGCCCGACCGAGGCGTTCCTGTTGAGGGGTTGTCTGCAGGCCAGCGGGGTGCCTGCGGCGGTGGCCGATGCCCACCTGGTGCAGACTCACACCCTGCTGGCAGGCGCGATTCCGGTGCGCGTGCTGGTGCCGGAGCGTCGCTTTGCCCAGGCCGAGGCCGTGGTGATCGCCTTCCAGCGTGGCGACTTCAGCCTGCCTGACGATGAGGCGCCGCCCGGGTGAGCGGTGCAGACGAAGAAGAAAACACGAGACAACACATGAGCGACAACACGACCTTCGACTACATCGTGATCGGCGCCGGCACCGCCGGTTGCCTGATGGCCAACCGGCTGTCGGCGAACAAGCAGAAGCGCGTGCTGCTCATCGAGGCCGGCCGCAAGGACGACTACCACTGGATCCACATTCCGGTGGGGTACCTGTACTGCATCGGCAACCCGCGCACCGACTGGCTCTACAGCACGGAGGCCGAGGCCGGACTCAACGGCCGCTCGCTGCGCTACCCGCGCGGCAAGACGCTGGGCGGCAGCTCAAGCATCAACGGCATGATCTACATGCGCGGCCAGTCGCGCGACTACGACCACTGGGCCGAGCTCACGGGCGACGACGCCTGGCGCTGGGAGAACACCCTGCCCGATTTCAAGCGCCACGAGAACCACTACCTGGGTGACGAGCAGAACGCCGCGCTGCGCGACCCGAACTTTCGCGCGTACCACGGGCATGGCGGCGAGTGGCGCGTGGAGAAGCAGCGCCTGCGCTGGGACATCCTTGACGCCTTTGCCTCGGCGGCGCAGCAGGCCGGTATTCCCCACACCACCGATTTCAACCGGGGCGACAACGAAGGCGTGGGCTACTTCCAGGTGAACCAGAAAGACGGCCTGCGCTGGAACACCGCCCGCGCCTTCCTGCGGCCCACCTGTTACGGCCGGCCCAACTTCGAACTCTGGAACAGCGCGCAGGTGGCCCGGCTGGTGACACAGCGTGGCGCCGACGGCGAACTGCGTTGCACTGGCGTGGAAGTGTGGGACGGCCACAACCGCGTGCTGGCCGAGGCCACCACCGAGGTGGTGCTCTGCGCGGGCAGCATCGGCTCGCCGCAGATCCTTCAGCTCTCGGGCATCGGCCCGGCGGCGCTGTTGCAGCAGCACGGCATCGAGGTTGTGGCCGACCTGCCGGGCGTGGGCGCCAACCTGCAGGACCACCTGCAGATCCGCGCTGTCTACAAGATCAACGGCGCGCCCACGCTCAACGTGCTGGCGTCGTCGGCGCTGGGCAAGGCGCGCATCGGCCTGGAATACCTGCTCAAACGCAGTGGCCCGATGAGCATGGCCCCGTCGCAGCTCGGCGCCTTCACGCGCAGCGACCCGAGCCAGCCGCACGCCAACCTCGAGTACCACGTGCAGCCACTGTCGCTCGATGCTTTCGGCGAACCGCTGCACACCTTCCCCGCGTTCACCGCCAGCGTTTGCAACCTCAACCCCACAAGCCGGGGCACGGTGCAGATCCGCAGCGCGGACTTCACCGCCCCACCCGCGATCGCGCCGAACTACCTGAGCACACCGGAAGACCGCCAGGTCGCGGCCGACAGCCTGCGCGTGACGCGCAACATCGTCGCCCAGCCCGCGCTCGCGAAATACCGGCCCGAGGAATTCCGCCCAGGCCCCCAGTACCAGAGCGACGACGAGCTCGCCCGCCTGGCCGGCGACATCGCCAGCACCATCTTCCACCCGGTGGGCACCACGAAGATGGGCCGCGACGACGACCCGATGGCGGTGGTCGACAGCCGCCTGCGCGTGCGCGGCGTGGCCGGTTTGCGCGTGGTGGATGCCGGCGTGATGCCCACCATCACCAGCGGCAACACCAACAGCCCGACCTTGATGATCGCGGAGAAGGCGGCGGGCTGGATCATGAAGGGGTAACCCCCCTGCGCCGCTGACGCGGCTTCCCCCGGAAGGGAGACGATACCTGGGGCCGGCGAAGCCGGACCCTCGGTATCTCTGGATTCAGTCCATTTCGGCCTGGACCGGATCGGAGGGCGACCCGCAGCAAAAGAGGCAGCGCTCTCCAGGGGCAACGAGGGTCCGGCTCTGCCGGCCCGAGATGCCGTCCCCCCTCGAAGCGCCGAAGGCGCGCCACGGAGGGGGGGAAGCCGCGCAGCGGTGCAGGGGGGAGTCCTACCTCAACCCTCCGACGTACTGGCTGCCACCCGGCGCCTTGCGGAGTGCGTCGGTGGCGACGTCGATCAGGCTTTTGCGGGCCGTGGTGTCCATGGCGGGGATGGCGGCCTCCAGCTTGTCGGCCCAGGGCAGCAGTTCTTCGTGGCCTTCGCTGGCGGCCTTCTCGCGCGCGTGGCGCACGATCTCACGGGCGTAATCGGCGTTGGTCGCCATCCACTCGGTATCCGTCACGCGCCCGGTCTTGCGGCGCAGCAGCACGTGCAGGTGGGCAGCGATGGCGAACACGTCGTTGGTGCTCATGGGGCGGCTCCTCAGTGGCCCAGCTGTTCCTGGTGCAGCGAGGCATCCAGCCCGGCCTGCTCGTCGCGCTCGCGCACGCGCAGGGTGGCAAAGCGCGAGGTGATCCAGAGCACCACGGCGGTCATCACGAGGCTGTAGCCCAGCACCGCCACACAGGCGGTGAGCTGAGCCACGACGCTGCCCTGCGCGCCGGAGATGGCGGGGTCGACCAGCACGCCGGTGAGCAGCGCGCCCACCAGGCCGCCGACACCGTGCACACCGAACACATCGAGCGAGTCGTCCGCACCCAGCTTGCGCTTGAGCGCGGTGGCGCCCCAGTAGCAGGCCACGCCCGCCACCAGGCCGATGATCAAGGCGCCGCGCGGTGAGACGAAGCCGGCTGCCGGCGTGATGGCCACCAGCCCGGCGACCACACCCGAACACAGGCCCAGCAGTGTGGCGCGCCGGCGCGCCACCCATTCCGCCGTCATCCAGGCGATGGCGCCCGACGCGGCCGCCACATGGGTCACCAGCAGCGCCAGACCCGCGCGGCCATCGGCGGTGAGGGCCGAGCCCGCGTTGAAACCGAACCAGCCCACCCACAGCAGGCCGGTGCCGGCCATGGTCAGCCCCAGGTTGAAAGGCACGAACGCTTCCTGGCCGTAGCCCCGGCGCGGGCCGAGGGCGTAGGCGCAGACCAGTGCGGCGGCGCCGGCGTTGATGTGCACCACGGCGCCGCCGGCAAAGTCCAGCGTGCCCAGTTGTGCCAGCCAGCCGCCCGGCTCCCACACCCAGTGCGCGATCGGGGCGTACACCAGCAGCAGCCACAGGCCGGCGAACAGCAGCAGCGCACCGAACTGCATGCGCTCGACCAGCGCGCCCACCACCAGTGCGCAGGTGATGATGGCGAAGGTGAGCTGGAACATCGCGAACACCGATTCCGGCACATGGGGTGCGATGTGGCTGGCCGCCACCTGCGCCGTGGCGCCCAGCACCTCCATGCCCGAGAAGCCCATGCGGCTCACGCCACCGATGACGGCGCCCAGCGTGCCGCCCGGCGTGAACGCGAGCGAATAGGCCAGAGCGAACCAGAGCACGCTGACCACGGCGGCGATGCCCACCACGCTGGCCATCGTGTTGATCACATTGAGCCGACGCACCATGCCGCCGTAGAACAGGGCGATCCCCGGCAGTGTCATGAGCAGCACCAGGGCGGTGCTGACCATGAGCCAGGCCGTGTCCGCGCCCTGGATCGTGCTGGCTTCCACCAATCCAGGCGCCTGAAGCGTGACTTTTGTCACGGCTGCTGCTGCTTCGGTCTGAGCGGACGAGAAGGAGGGCCAGAGAAGGGGAGACAGAAACAGGCCCCGCTGAATGAAAAAGCGGTATTTGTGCATGAAGTGTTCTCTTCCAACGACGAAAAGATATGTGCATTTCCTGTGCCAGGACCCCGAAAAGCAAGGGAAACCCCGGATGCACAGGCGTGGTGCAGGCCGCTACAGTGCATGCACTCGCCGACAGCGCCCTGCGCTGGTGACCGCGGGGGACCGAGGAGACAACCCAGTCCAATTCGAACAAATGGTTTCAGCGTCCTCCAAGAGATGCCGGATTCCTCAAAGCCGACCCCACAAGGGTCGGCTTTTTTTTTTGCCGGCACGCCCGGCAGGCGGCCTCTGGCGGCCGGCGACAATCCCGGGCATGGAACTCCTTCTGGTGTCGCTGGCTTCCCTGTTTGCCGGCTTTGTCGATTCGATCGTGGGCGGGGGGGGGCTCATCCTGGTGCCTGCGCTGTTCGCCATGTTTCCCAACACGCACCCGGCCACGCTGTTCGGGGTGAACAAGGGCGCCTCTGTCTGGGGCACGGCGGCGGCCACGCTGCAGTACGCGCGCCGCGTGGAAATGCCCTGGCACGCGCTGCTGCCCGCGGCGGCGGTGGGTTTCGCCGGCTCGATGGCCGGCGCCTGGACGGTGACCGTGATCTCGCCCGACTTCCTGCGCCGCGCGCTGCCATTGGTGCTGCTGCTGGTGCTGGGCTACACGCTCGCGCGCAAGGAACTGGGCCGGCACCATCTGCCGCGCTTCAGCGGTCGGCAGGAGGCCCTGGCGGCCAGCGTGCTGGGCGGCGCCATCGGGTTCTACGACGGCTTCTTCGGCCCCGGCACAGGCAGCTTCTTCGTCTTCCTCTTCGTGCGCTGGCTGGGCTACGACTTCCTGCACGCCAGCGCCAGCGCCAAGCTGCTCAACACGGCGACCAATCTGGCGGCACTGCTGCTCTTTGCCTGGAAGGGCCACATCTGGTGGCATTTCGTGCTGGCGATGGCCATTTCCAACGTGGTGGGCAGCGTGCTGGGCACACGGCTTGCCCTCAAGCACGGCAGCGGCTTCGTGCGTGTCGTGTTCATCTTCGTGGTCAGCGCGCTGATCCTCAAGACCACGTACGACGCCTGGATCCGCAGCTGACCCGAAGGAGATCGCCGTGACGACCCGTTCCGTCCCCGCCCAGATCGTCGGCCTGCTGGCTTGGCTGGCCCTTGTGCTGCTGGCGGGTGGCCTGGGGGCGTTGGCGTCGGTTGACGCGGCGTCTTTCTATGCCCGGCTCGACAAGCCCGCCTGGGCGCCGCCCGCAGGCGTGTTCGGGCCTGTCTGGTCGGCGCTCTACGTGCTGATGGCGGTGGCCGTCTGGCTGGTCTGGCGCGAGGTGGACCGCCCCCGCGCTGCCGCACTGGCGGTGTTCGTGGTGCAGCTGGCTGTCAACGCCCTGTGGTCCTGGCTCTTTTTTGCCTGGCATCTCGGGGCCTGGGCGTTCGCCGACGTGCTGTGGCTGCTGCTGCTGATCGTGGTCATGATCGGGCTGTTTCGCCGTGTGCGCCCGCTGGCGGTCTGGCTGATGGTTCCTTACCTGCTCTGGGTGGCATTTGCCAGCGCCCTTACCTGGGCGGTGTGGCGCGCCAACTCCGGCATGTTGTAGCCGGCTTACTGTGCTGCGATGGCGCCGGTCTGGCCTTCTGGTGGCCAGGGTTGCTCGCTGGCCTTGAGCGGTGTGCCGATCGGCGCGCCTGCCTGGCCCACCCGAACGGCGGCCAGGTCCTGCGGGTTGGGGTACTGGTCCATCAACAGGTAGTCGAACACGCGCCGCGCGATAGGGGCGGCATGCGCGGCACCAAAACCGGCGTTTTCCACGATCACCGCCAGCGCCACGCGGGGTGCATCCACCGGCGCGAAGGCCACGTACAGCGAGTGGTCGCGCTGATGTTCTTCCAGCCGCCGCGCGTCGTAACGCTCCTTCTGGCCAATGGTCACGGCCTGCGCGGTGCCGGTCTTGCCGCCGCTGGCATAGCCCGCACCAGCGAACACGCGGGTGGAGGTGCCTTCGGTGGTCACGGCCTGCATGGCATTGAGGACCAGGCGCACGTGCTCGGGCTTGAAGCCCAGGTTCTCGGGCGGTGGCCCGGGCAGTGCCACGCGTTCGCGTGTGATCACGTTTTCGGTCGCCATGGTGAGATGCGGCTTGTACTTCACGCCACCGTTGGCCAGCGTGGCCATGGCGTGTGCGAGCTGCAGCATGGTGAAGTTGTTGTAGCCCTGGCCGATGCCCAGCGAGATGGTTTCGCCCGCGTACCAGCGCTGCTGCTCGGGCCGCTTGTAGGTGTTGCGCTTCCAGGCCTGGCTGGGCAGCACGCCGCGCACCTCGCCCTTGAGGTCGATGCCGGTGATCTG
>QFCS01000522.1_pt1 | contig 53108 bp, 48 predicted proteins | sample 3576561 | NCBI WGS metagenome assembly QFCS01 | reverse complement strand
GCCCGCTCAGACGTGTTCGACTACATCGAGTGCTTCTACAACCCGACGCGCCGGCATTCGACGCTCGGGTACGTCAGTCCCATACAGTTCGAGCAAGCTAAAGAAGCTTAGGCCGGTGTCAACGAAACCGGCAGCAGCCCAGGTGACGTTCTCCCTGAAACCGGACAGTTCTGAACTACAGGCTGGCCGCTTCGTTTGGTTGAACTGACCTGCTGTTGACGAACTCGTTCGGGGTCAGATTGCCGAGCGAGCCGTGGGGACGGTGGTGGTTCCGACGATTTTTCGCCAGCCGCAAGCGCTCAATGACCGCTTTTAGCGGCGGATTCAACCGGTCGATGCAACACACTAGCCCCCTCAAAACTGCAAAAAGCTGACCCCTGCCCCGACACTCGTCTGCCGGAAGTTGTAGTCCGACAGCGTTTCCCCATACCCGCTGAACAGCTGCACGTACCAGCGCAGGCCGTTGGGCTGGTCGCGGTAGACGGGGTAGGTCCATTCCAGTTGTGCGGTGTTGCCTTTGCCGCCGCGCATGTAGAGCGAGGCGGTGTGCAGGCCGCTGGCCCAGCCGAGGGTGAATTCCGAGCGGCCGCGGTAGTCGATGAGGTCGGGGTTGTTGTCGACTTCCGGGCGTTCTTTCAGGCGCTGTGTGTAGCGGCCGGTGAAGTTCCAGTTGCCCCGCTCGAAGCCGGCGGCGAGGTAGGCGCGGTTCCAGCTGCGCGACAGCGGGTCTGACTGGCCGTTGGACTGGTGGGCCACGCCCGCCATGGTGTAGCGCCATTGCCAGCCGAAGGGCAGGTAGCGCAGGCCGGGGCCGGTGGGCACCACGTACATCAGCTCGGGCTGGTAGTCCGTGTTGCGGAAGGGGCGAGAGTCAGCGTGGTTGTACACCTGCCACATGGTCTGCATGGTGAAGGCGGCCCACAGGTCGGCGCCGGGCAGGCCCACGTTCTGCAGCACCTTGGTGCGTACCGACAGCTGGAACTTGGCTTCTTCGCGCCGGTTGTCCGGCTCGCTCACGGCGGCCTGCGTGGGGGACTGCGGTGAGCGGTTGATGCGGCTGGTGATGTGGATCGGCAGGATGTAGTTCTTCTGGTACCCGACGAAGTTGAAGACGCCGCGCTTGTCTTCGGGGTCGAGCTCCCAGAATTTGGAGATGAGGCTGGTGCTCGCAGGCGCTGTGCCGGATGCGGCGGTGGTCGCGGTCAAGGGGGCGCCGGTGGGTTCCAGCAGCGAAGGGCCGTCGGCGATGGGGGCTGCGGTGGCTGGAGCGGCGGGCGTGGCCACCACTTCACCGGGTGAGGGCTGCACGCCGGGCGGCGGTGGCGCGCCGGGCGCGCGCTTGGCCAGGCGGTCGTAGCAGGCGAGCCGGTCCGTTGGGGCGCCAATGACGGCGCAGCGTTCCAGCGTGGGTTCAGGCAGGTCTGTGATGACAGGTGCGCTGGTCTGTGCGTGCAGCGCGGGCGCGGCGCCCACCGACAGGGCGCAGAGCAGGGACGAATGGAGCAGCGAAGGACGGGGCATGCGGCGGGCGTGTGGTGGTTTCATGGTCGGATGGCGTGGTTCGCTGAAAGTTCGGTGCCGTCAGGCGCCGGCAAGCAGCGTGCCCGTGATGAGTTTCCAGTGCGCTTCGCTCACCGGTGTGATGGACAGCCGGTTGCCGCGCTTGAGCACGACCATGTCGGCCAGCTCGGGGGTGTCGCGCAGCTCGGGCAGGCCGAGCAGGCGGGTCTTGCGCACGGCCTGCACGTCGAGCAGCAGCCAGCGCGGCGCGTCGGGCTTGGATGCGGCGTCGTAGTAGGGCGATGTCTTGTCGAACTGCGTGGGGTCGGGCCGTGTGCCGGAGGCCACGCGCGCAATGCCGGCGATGCCGGGTTCGGGGCAGCTGGAGTGGTAGAACAGCACGCCGTCGCCCACCTGCATGCCGTCGCGCATGAAGTTGCGCGCCTGGTAGTTGCGCACGCCGGTCCAGGCCACGGTGTGTTTCGGGGCCTTGATCGCGTCGTCGATGGAGACTTCGTCGGGCTCGGATTTCATCAGCCAGTAGTTGGGCATGGTCGTGTCCTTCTGGGTTCAATGCAGCTTCACCAGCGGCGTGGCCCGCTTCACCAGGTAGCGCGCCACCGCGAGCACGCCGGTGCGCAGGGTGCCGAGCACGGCCTGGTGGTGCATGAGGTGCAGGCTCACGTACATGAGGCGGGCGAACATGCCTTGCACGTACCAGCTGGAGGAGCGGAACAGGTTGCCCATGAGGTTGCCCACGGACGTCTGCGTGCCGAGCGAGACGAGGGAGCCGTGGTCTTTGTAGATGTAGGGCCGGGTGTTGGCCACCTGGTGGCGGGCGCGGCGCATGAGGGCGTCCACCAGGTAGCTGGCCTGCTGGTGCGCGGCCTGCGCGCGTGGGGGCACGAAGCCGCCATCGGCCGTGGGGCAGGCGGCGCAGTCGCCCAGGGCGTAGATGTCGCTCCGGCCTTTCACGAGCAGGTTGGGCTCCACTTCGACCAGACCGGCGCGCGTGGTGGGCAGGCCGAGCGTGCCCAGGAAGTCGGGCGCCTTGATGCCGGCCGCCCACACCACGATGTCGGCCGGGAACACGCGGCCGGTGGCGTCTTCCACCTGTTCGGGTGTGATGCGCGCCACACGGCAATTGGTTTCGATGCTGACGTGGCGTTCGCGCAGCAACTGCGCGGCGGCGGTGGACACCTTCTCGGGCAGCGGTGCCAGGATGCGCGCCGCGCCTTCGAGCAGCGTGATCTGTACGTCGTGGTGTGGGTCCAGCCGGCGGAAGCCGTAGCGCGAATGCACCACGCTGGCTTCGCGCAACTCTGCCGCGAGCTCCACGCCGGTGGCGCCACCGCCGATGATGACCACACGCACCTGCGCCTCGGCGCCTGCGCTCTTGCGCAGTTCGGCGGCGGTGAGCAGCTTGAGCATGCGCAGACGGAAGTGCTCGGCATCCGCAGGGCGGTTGAGCGAGAGCGTGTGTTCGGCCGCGCCGGGCACGTTGAAGTGGTTGGCCGTGCTGCCCACGGCGATGACGAGCTGGTCGAAGGGCAGGGTGCGTTCCGGAACGAGTTCTTCGCCGTTCTCGTCCTTCACGGGGGCGACGGTGAGGGTCTTGGCCGAAGCGTCGAGCCCGGTCATGGCACCGAAGCAGAAGGTGAAGCGGTTGTCGTGCGCGAGCATTTCGTACGACAGACCTTCCTGGTGAATGTCCAGCGTGCCGGCGGCCACTTCGTGCAGCGAGGGTTTCCAGATGTGGAAGAGCTGCTGGTCCACCAGGGTGACCTGAGCCGCACCCAGCCTGCGCCCCAGTTTGCAGGCCAGTTCCAGGCCGCCTGCGCCACCACCCACGATCACGATCCTTGTCTGCATCCGTCAAGCCTCGCTTCAAAAAACCAAGCGTCACTGTAGACCACAAGCATGGGGATAGGATGGGCCATGAACGCTATTGAACAGTTGCTTGCATCCTCGCCCCCGTTTCTTGCCGACTGGCTGCCCGCGCTCTTGCTGGCGCTTCCATTGCTGATACTGGCCGAGGTGGTGTTCCGCGTGGGCCGGCGCGTGGTGCGCCGCGCCGCGCAACGCGCGCCCATGGTGGGCAGCGTGGGCAGGGCCATCGAGGTGCCCGCGCACTGGCTGCTGCACCTGCTGGCCCTCAATCTCGCCTGGCAGCAGGTTGCCCCGCAGGTGGCGGCGCAGGCGCGCGTGGAGCGCATTCTTTCTCTGCTGCTCATCGGTGTGATGACGTGGCTGCTCGCGCGCGTGGTGCACGGCGTGGCGCGGGGCGTGGCCGAAGCGCACCCCACCGCCGTGGCCGACAACCTGGCGGCGCGCCGCATCCAGACGCAGACGCTGGTGCTGTCGCGCACGGTGCAGGGCCTGGTGGTGCTGATCGGCGTGTCGCTGATGCTGATGACGTTTCCCGCCGTGCGGCAGATCGGCACCAGCCTGCTGGCTTCGGCGGGGCTGGTGGGCATCGTGGCTGGCTTTGCCGCGCGGCCGGTGCTGGGCAACCTCATCGCCGGGCTGCAGATCGGGCTGAGTCAGCCCATTCGCATCGACGATGTGGTGATCGTGGAGAACGAGTGGGGCGTGATCGAGGAAATCACCGGCACTTACGTGGTGGTGCGCATCTGGGACCAGCGGCGGCTGGTGGTGCCGCTGCAGTACTGGATCGAGAAGCCGTTCCAGAACTGGACGCGCGCCACGTCCGAGCTGATTGGCACGGTGTTTCTGTGGGTGGACTACCGCATGCCGCTGGCGCCGCTGCGTGAGGCGCTGCAACAGGCCTGCGAGAAGACGCCGCACTGGGACCGGCGTTTCGCACTGCTGCAGGTGGTGGAGGCGGGCGAGAAGGCGATGCAGCTGCGTTGCCTGGTGACGGCGGCTTCCGCGCCCGCCGCCTGGGACTTGCGCTGCCACGTGCGCGAGTCACTCATCGACTTCATCCAGCGCGAGTACCCGGGCTACCTGCCGCGCCACCGCGCCGAGCTGGACCCGCCGGAGCCCGAGGCCTCGGTGCCTGTGGGCAATGGGCCGCCGCCAGTGGAAGGCGGTGCGGTGGAAATGCAGACGCCGAACACGCCCAGCTGACCAAGGGCGGGCCGACCGCCACACGTCACATCCACAGCGCGCGCCAGACCAGCAGGGGCAGCTCGGTCTTGTGCACGGTCACGCGCGTCTGCCAGCTGCGGTGCTGTTGCGCGGCGATGCGGTCCAGGATGCGCAGCCCGCCTTGCACCACCAGCCGCAGCTCCCACCCGGCGCGGCCCGGCACGCGGTGCACCAGCGGCGCGCCCTGCTGCATCAGGCCGCGCGCATGCGCGCACAGTTCGGCCACGAGCGCCTGCATGGCGGCGGTTTTTGCCGGGTTGGCGGACTCGAAGTCGGCCACGCTCAAACCGTGGCGTTGCAGCGCATCGGCCGGCAGATAGCAGCGTTGGCGCGGCAGGTCCACGCTGATGTCCTGCCAGAAGTTGATGAGTTGCAGCGCGCTGCAGATCTGGTCGCTCTGCTGCAGCGCCGTGTTGTCGCGCACGCCGTACAGATGCAGCAGCAGGCGGCCCACCGGGTTGGCCGACAGGCGGCAGTAGGCCAGCAGCTCGGCCATGTCGGCGTAGCGATGGCCACTGGCGGTGTGGCGCACGTCTTGCTCGAAGGCGCTGAGCAGGTCGTGAAGGCAGGCGGCAGGCAGGCCATGGCGGTGCGCGGCCTGGCCCAGTGCCTGGAAGAGGCCGGGCCAGCGGGCGTCGGGCATGTCCAGGGTGGAGCGCGAGGTGGGCTGCAGGCAGTGGTGCAGTTCGGCGCGGTAGCGGGCGAGGTCGGCCAGGCGCTGGGTTGGGGTGGCCTCGCCCTCGTCGGCCAGGTCGTCGGCCGTGCGGGCGAAGTGGTAGATGGCGGCCACGGCCGGGCGCAACGCCGGCGGGCACAGCCAGGACGCCACGGGGAAGTTCTCGTAGTGCCCGACACCCGAGCCCAACGGCGCGTCAGGGCTGCTGGATGACGCCGTTGTCATGAAGAAGGGCCATGGTTTTGATCTACAATTTTGTTACTAACCGGTCAGTCATTAGTGCGTGCCGCGCCCCGCGGACATTCGCCATCCGTGTTTCCGAACACAAGCATTCAGCCTGTCACACCATGAAAACACCGCATTTTGTCCTGATCGTGATCGCCTCCCTGACGCTCGTGGCCTGTTCACGCCCTCCTGCCCCGGAGGAGCCGATCCGCTCGGTGAAGCTGGTCACCGTGGGCACCGGTCAGGTGGTGGCGCGCAGCGAGTATGCGGGTGAGGTTCGGGCACGCACCGAGTCTCGCCTGGGCTTCCGGGTGGGGGGCAAGCTGGTGCAGCGGCCGGCCGAGGTGGGGCAGCGGGTGAAGGCGGGCCAGTTGCTGGCGCAACTGGACGCCCAGGACCTGGCCCTGTCCAGCCAGGCCGCGCAGGCCCAGGTGAGCGCCGCACAGACGCAGCGCGATCTGGCGGCGGCCGACCTCAAGCGTTACCAGGACCTGCAGGCGCAGGGTTTCGTGAGCGGTGCCGAGATCGAACGGCGCATGGCCACGCTGCAGTCGGCCGAGGCCACGTTGCGGCAGGCCAGGGCACAGGGCGCGGTGCAGGGCAACCAGGCCGGTTACGCGCGCCTGCTGGCCGATGGTGCCGGCGTGGTGCTGGCGGTGGACGCCGAGGTGGGCCAGGTGGTGGCCGCCGGCACGCCGGTGGTGCGCGTGGCGCGCGACGGCGCGCGCGACGTGGTCATCGCCGTGCCCGAAGACCGCGTGGCGCAGATGCGGCCGGGGGCGACCGCTCAGGTGCGCCTGTGGGCGGGGGCGGGCACGGTGTCCAGCGCCGCGCCGATGGAGGCCACGGTGCGCGAGGTGGCGGCCAGCGCCGATCCTGCGACGCGCACCTACCAGGTCAAGCTGTCGCTGCCCGATCAGGCCGCCGTGCCACTGGGTGCGACGGCCTATGTCACCCTGGGTAGCCAGACGGCTGCGAAGGACGTGATCAAACTGCCCACCAGCGCATTGATGCGCTCCGACCAGGGCGACCGGCAGGGCTCGGCCGTGTGGGTGTACGACGCCGCCGCGAGCACGGTACAGCCGCGCCCGGTTCAGGTGGCGGGGGCCGACGGCAATGAGATGGTCATCGTTGCCGGTCTCAAGCCGGGAGAAGAGGTGGTGGTCACCGGCGTACATGTGCTCTCGCCGGGCCAGAAGGTCACGCGCTTCACCGCCACCACCGCGCAGTGAGGCCCGGCATGCACGAAGCCGCCCCGACCTCCGCTGGTGAACCCACATCGTGGGTGTCGCGTTTCAATCTTTCGCAGTGGGCGCTGGACCACCAGGCCTTCACGCGCTACCTGATGATCGTGCTGATGCTGCTGGGCGTTGCCGCCTATTTCCAGCTCGGCCAGGACGAAGACCCGCCTTTCACCTTCCGCGCCATGGTGGTGCGGGCCTACTGGCCCGGCGCCACCGCCGAACAGGTGGCCGAGCAGGTGGCCGACCGCATCGAGAAGACGCTGCAGGAGGTGCCCTACGCGGACAAGATCCGCAGCTATTCCAAGCCCGGCGAGACGCTGATCATCTTCCAGCTCAAGGACTCTTCGCCGCCGACGGAAGTGCCGCAGATCTGGTACACGGCGCGCAAGAAGGTGGGCGACATGCGCGGCACCCTGCCGCAGGGCGTGGTGGGGCCGTTCTTCAACGACGAGTTCGGCGACGTGTACGGCGTGATCTACGCGCTGCAGGGCGAGGGCTTCACCCCCGCGGAGAAGAAGGCGGTGGCCGACGAAGTGCGCCAGCGCCTGCTGCGCGTGAAAGACGTGAGCAAGGTCGAACTCTTCGGCGTGCAGGACGAGAAGCTCTACATCGAGATCTCACAGAAGCGCCTGGCCACGCTGGGCTTGAACCTGCAGCAGGTGCTGGACGCGCTGGGCCAGCAGAACGCGGTGGAGTCGGCCGGTCAGGTGCAGGCGCCGCAGGATGTGGTGCAGGTGCGCGTGGCCGGTGCCTTCAATTCGGTGGAGCAACTGCGCGCCATGCCGATTCGCGCGGGCAACGGCACACAGATCCGCCTGGGCGATATCGCCCGCATTGGCCTGGGTTATGTGGACCCGGCGCAGGTCCTGGTGCGGCACGACGGCAAGGACAGCATCGCGCTGGGCATTTCCATGGCCAAGGGCGGCGACATCATCGCCCTGGGCAAGGCGCTCAAGTCCACCGTGGCCGGCATCGAGGCCACGCTGCCCGCCGGCATGACGCTGGCGCAGGTGCAGGACCAACCCAGCGCGGTGACGAACTCGGTGAACGAGTTCGTGAAGGTGCTGATCGAGGCGGTGGTGATCGTGCTGGCCGTCAGCTTCCTTGCGCTGGGGCTGCACCGGCGCCCGGGCGGTCGGGGGCTCAAACGCTACGTGCTGGACATGCGGCCCGGGCTGGTGGTGTTCATCACCATCCCGCTGGTGCTGGCGATCACCTTCCTCGCCATGCACTACTGGGGCATCGGCCTGCACAAGATCTCGCTGGGCTCGCTCATCATCGCGCTCGGCCTGCTGGTGGACGACGCCATCATCGCGGTGGAGATGATGGTGCGCAAACTGGAGGAGGGCTATGACATGATGCGCGCGGCCACCTTCACCTGGGACGCCACCGCCATGCCGATGCTCACCGGCACACTGATCACGGCGGCGGGTTTCCTGCCCATCGGTCTGGCCAACTCCACCACGGGCGAATACACCTTCGCCATCTTTGCGGTGACTGTGCTCGCGCTGGTCATCTCGTGGGTGGTGGCCGTGCTGTTCGTGCCCTATCTGGGCTTCGTGCTGCTGAAGGTGAAACCGCACACCGAGGGTGAACCGCACGAGGTGTTCGACGGCCCGTTCTACGTGCGCTTTCGCGCGGTGGTGGACTGGTGCGTGCAGCACCGCTGGCTGACCATCGGCGCCACCATCCTGACTTTCGTGCTGGGCATTGCGGGCATGGGCAAGGTGCAGCAGCAGTTCTTTCCCGATTCGAGCCGCCCCGAGATCCTGGTGGACATCTGGCTACCCGAGGGCAGCAGCATGAACGCGATGGACGAGGTGACGCGCCGGGTGGAAAACCGCCTGACGAAGGAAGAGGGCGTGCGCAGCGTGACGACCTGGGTGGGGTCGGGCGTGCCGCGCTTCTACCTGCCGCTGGACCAGATCTTTCCGCAGACCAACGTGTCGCAGATGATCGTGTTGCCCAGGGACCTGAGGACGCGCGAGACGCTGCGCAAGGCCCTGCCGGCCGTGCTGGCCACCGAGTTTCCCGAGGTGCGTGGGCGCGTGAAGCTGCTGCCCAACGGGCCGCCCGTGCCGTACCCGGTGCAGTTCCGTGTGGTCGGCACCGACCCGCAGGTGCTGCGCGGCCTGGCCGACGAGGTCAAGCAGGCGATGCGCGAGAGCCCGAACATGCGCGGCGTGAACGACAACTGGAACGAGTCGGTGAAGCGCCTGCGGCTGGAGGTGGACCAGGCCAAGGCGCGCGCCCTGGGGGTGTCGAGCCAGTCCATCGCGCAGGCCTCGCGCACGCTGCTCTCCGGCACCACGGTGGGCCAGTACCGCGAGGGCGACAAACTGATCGACATCGTGCTGCGCCAGCCGATCGAGGAGCGCGATGCCATCACCAGCCTGGCCAACGCCTACCTGCCCACGGCCAGCGGCCAGGCGATTCCGCTGCTGCAGATTGCGCGGCCGGTGTTCGACTGGGAGCCTGGTGTGTTGTGGCGCGAGAACCGCGATTACGCGATCACGGTGCAGGGTGACGTGGTGGAGGGTTTGCAGGGTGCGACGGTGACGGCCGAGCTGCAGCCGAAACTGAAGGCGATCAGCGACGGCTGGGTCTCCCGTGGCCTCGGGGCGTACCACATCGAGGTGGCTGGCGCGGTGGAAGAGAGCAGCAAGGGTTCGGCGTCCATCGTGGTGGGGGTGCCTTTGATGTTGTTCATCGTGTTCACGCTGTTGATGCTGCAGCTGCAGAGCTTCAGCCGTTCGATGCTGGTGTTTCTGACAGGACCGCTGGGCATGGCGGGCGTGGCGGGTGCGCTGTTGTTGCTGAACAGGCCGTTCGGTTTCGTGGCGTTGCTGGGGGTGATCGCGCTGATGGGGATGATTCAGCGCAACTCGGTGATCCTGATCGATCAGATCGAGCAGGATCGGGCGCGGGGTGTGCCGGCCTGGAATGCGATCGTGGAGGCTGCGGTGCGCCGGATGCGGCCGATCGTGTTGACGGCGGCTGCGGCGGTGCTGGCGATGATTCCGTTGTCGCGCAGTGTGTTCTGGGGGCCGATGGCGGTGGCGATCATGGGTGGGCTCATCGTGGCGACGGTGTTGACCTTGCTGGCCTTGCCGGCGATGTATGCGGCCTGGTTCCGGGTGAAGCGGCCTGCTTGAGGTTCGTTTCTTGCTTCTGTTTCGCGGGGTTCGGAGGTGATTGGCGCTCTGCTCCGCGAATGTCCCCCGGCGGCGGGAGGCCGCCTCCTCCTTTATTTCGCTGCGCAGAGCGCCAATCACCTCCGAACCCAGAACGTGCAGGCATGCCCACAGCGGCGTGCCTGTAGGTCATCGGTGATGCCGGGGCGCGGCGCAGCGGCATAAAAGGAGGAGAACCGGCGAAGCCGGTTCGGGGGACAGCCGCGGAGCCGCGCCCCGGCGTCGCCGATGACCGTTCTCGCCGGAGAAAACCGCCGAAGAAAACACATCGTCAACAATAGGCCATGCGACTAAGACACATCGAAGTCTTCAACGCGGTGATGCTCACCGGCAGCGTGAGCGCGGCCGCCCGCATGATCAACGTCACGCAGCCCGCCGTGAGCCGCACCCTGCAGCACGCTGAAATTCAACTGGGCTTTCCGCTCTTCCAGCGCGTCGGCGGGCGGCTGCGACCGACCGAAGAGGCCCAGACCCTTTATCCCCACATCGAACGCCTCTTCGCCCAGCTCGACGAAGTGCAGCGCCTCTCCGCCAGCCTCAGGGCCGGGCGGGGCAAAGGCGAACTGCGCGTGCTCACCGTGCTCGCTCTCAGCTACGAAGTGTTCCCGCGCGCCATGCGCCTCTTCCGCGAAAAGCATCCCAGCGTGCGCGTGCACCACGAAGCCCTGCATTCGCCGCAGATCATCGCCTCGCTCGTGCTGCAGGAAGCCGACGTGGGCTACGTCTTCAGCGCCGTCTCGCACCCCGCGCTCGTGCAGGAAAAGCTCGCCGAACGCCACGTGGTGTGCGTGGTGCCCAAGGGCATGCTGCCTGCGCGGCAGGTGCGGGCCGGCACCATCAACCTCACCCAGCTCTCCAGGCTGCCCGTCATCGCGCTCGACGGGCGCGACCCGCTGGGTCTGCTGCTCGCTCATACCGTGCGCGACAGCGGTGCCGGCCTGCAGGAAGTGATGACCGTGCAGACCTACCACGTGGCGCTCGCGCTCGCGCACCACGGCGTGGGCGTGGCCATGGTGGAGGCCTGCACCGCGGCGTCGGCCGACCCGGAGAAGGTGGATGTGCTCAAGCTCGAACCCGTCGTTCCCACCACCGTGCGCATGCTGCGGCCCGCCGCGAGGCCGAACTCGCTGGTGGCCCGCGCCTTCACGCGCTGCATGCAGCAGGCGCTGCAGGAAATGGAAGACTGAACCTCAGGCGGGCTGCGCGCGCAGCAGCGCAGCCAGGCGCTGTGCGCTGCCGAAGGCCAGCGTGAAACCCAGGGCACCGTGCCCGGTGTTGAACCACAGGTTGCCCGGGCCGCCGGGCAGTTGGCCCAGCACCGGCAGGCCGGTGGGCGTGGCGGGGCGCAGGCCGGCCCAGGGCCGCAGCTCGTCATAGTCGCTGGCATCCGGGAACAGGGCACGTGCACTGGCCCGCAGCGAGTCGATGCGGTCACCGGGAATGTGCGTGTTGTCGCCCGCCAGCTCGGCCATGCCCGCCACGCGCATGCGCTGGCCCAGGCGCGCGAACACCACCTTGCGGGCAGCGTCGGTCACGTTCACCTTGGGGGCGGCCGAGGTCTCTTTCACGTCCACCGTGAGGCTGTAACCCTTGAGCGGGTAGACCGGCACGCGCAGACCGAGCATGCGTGCCAGGGGGTGCGAGGCGGTGCCGAGCGCCACCACGAAGGCATCGGCCTCGATCGGACCGCGCGGCGTCTGGGCTGCCACGATGCGGTCGCCTGAGCGCTTCAGGCCCGTGACGGGCGTGTCGAACGCGAAACGCACGCCCTGCGCGAGCAGCAGGCGCAGGAGCTCGAGGCAGACCTTGTGGCAGTCCGCCGCGCATTCGCTGGGGGTGTGGATGGCGCCGGCAAAGCGCGGCGCATAGCCCGCCAGCGCGGGCTCGATGGCGACGCATTCGGCCGGTGAAAGCGCGTGTTGCACGCTGCCCAGTTCGCGTTGCAGTGCCATCTGCTGGCGTGCACTGGCGAAGCTGGCCTCATCCTGATACAGCACCAGCTTGCCGGTGGCGGAGAAGTCGCATTCGATGTCGGTCTCGGCCCTGAGCTGTTCAAAACCCGCGCGACTCTCGGCGGCGAGGGCGAGCAGGCTGCCCGTGGTGCGGCGCGACACGGAGGCGCGGCAGGCCGCGAGGAACTGCAGACCCCAGGCCCACTGGTGGGGGTCGGCCTGCAGGCGCAGCTTCAACGGTGAGTCCGGCGCCAGCAGCAACTTGGGCAACTGCCGCCAGATGCCGGGGTCGGCCAGCGGTTGCACGTAGGCGTAGCTGAGTTGGGCGCCGTTGGCCGCGCTCGCGCCGGTGCCGGCGTGGGCGCGGTCGACCACGGTGACCTCGAAGCCTTCCCGGCGCAGTTGCCAGGCCGCGGCCAGCCCGACGATGCCCGCACCGAGCACGCACACGTGCCGCGCGGGGGTGGAAGAAGCGTTCATGGCGTCCACTGTAGGCAGACGGCAGTCGGCGGAAAAATGCCAATCGTGCCAACGCCCATGCCGCGAATTTATGGATGGCCCATAACCGGAAGGCATGGATCGGGTTGAAAAAGGCATTTTTCCCGAGGCGGGAGCGCTGCCTACACTGCGCCAGACATCCTCAGTGCCCCCATCGCCACCGCATGAGTTCACCCACCCGCGTCTTTCACCGCCAGCTGCACAAACCGATGCTCTTCGCCGTGAGCGGCCAGGGTATCACGCTCACCGACCAGGCGGGCAAGACCTACCTCGATGCCTCGGGTGGCGCGGCTGTGTCCTGTCTGGGCCATGGGCATCCCGACGTGGTGGCCGCGATGCACGCGCAGATCGACCAGCTCGCGTACGCGCACACCAGCTTCTTCACCACCGAGGTGGCCGAGGAGCTGGCCAACGTGCTGATCGATACCGCACCCGCTGGCATGAGCCATGTGTACTTCGTGAGCGGCGGTTCCGAGGCAGTGGAGGCCGCGCTGAAGATGGCGCGGCAGTATTTCGTGGAGATCGGGCAGCCGCAGCGCCGGCACTTCATCGCGCGCCGCCAGAGCTACCACGGCAACACGCTGGGTGCGCTCGCGGTGGGCGGCAACGCGTGGCGGCGCGAACAGTTCAAACCGCTGCTGATCGATGTGACCCACGTGTCGCCCTGCTACGAGTACCGCGATCGCCGCACCGACGAGACCGCCGAACAATACGGCCAGCGCCTGGTGGCGGAACTGTCCGGCGCGATCGACCGGCTGGGTGGCGAGAACGTGATGGCCTTCGTGGCCGAGACCGTGGGCGGCGCCACGGCCGGTGTGCTCACACCGGTGCCGGGCTACTTCAAGGCGGTGCGCGAGCTGTGCGACCGGCACGGCATCTTACTGATCCTGGACGAGGTGATGTGCGGTATGGGCCGCACCGGCACCCTGCACGCCTGCGAGCAGGAGGGTGTGACGCCCGATCTCATGACCATCGCCAAGGGCCTTGGTGGCGGTTACCAGCCCATCGGCGCGGTGCTGGCGCAGGGCAGGGTGGTGGACGCCTTCCGCCAGGGCAGTGGGCTTTTCCAGCATGGCCACACCTACCTGGGCCACGCCATCGCGTGTGCGGCCGCGCTCGCGGTGCAGCGCGTCATCCAGCGCGATGGCCTGCTTGAACAGGTGCGAGAGCGCGGGCAGCAACTCGAGACCTTGCTGCAACAGGCGTTCGGCGACCACCCGCACGTCGGCGACCTGCGTGGCCGTGGCCTGTTCCGTGGCATCGAGCTGGTGGCCGACCGCGGCAGCAAACAATGGTTCGACCCCGCGCGCAAGCTGCACGCCCGCATCAAGAGCGAGGCCATGGCCAGTGGTCTGATGGTCTATCCGATGGGAGGCACGGTGGATGGCCGCTGCGGCGACCACGTGTTGCTCGCACCGCCTTTCATCAGCACGCCCGCCGAACTGGAAGAGATCGTGGCCCGGCTGGCGGGCGCCATCGACCGCGCGGTGGCGGCGTGATGCACCACCATGCTCCAGCGGCATTCGCGGGCCCTTTCGGGGTAAACCCCGTCGCCCCCGCGGCTGGTCTGCACGATGCTTGCTAGAGGACATCAGAAGCCTTTTCCCGCGCACCAAGTTTGTTCAACCCGTCGAAACCTGCAGGAGCACCCAGCATGAAAAAGATCACCCTCAGCACCCTCGCCGCGGCCGCCGCCCTGATGGCGCCCATGGCGTCTGTCCAGGCGCAACAGAAGTTCATGACCATCGGGACAGGGGGCGTGACGGGTGTGTACTACGCGGCCGGTGGTGCCATCTGCCGCCTGGTGAACAAGGACCGCGCCAAACACGGGATCCGCTGTTCGGTGGAGTCCACCGGTGGCTCGGTGTTCAACGTGAACACCATCAAGGCCGGTGAGCTGGACCTGGGCTTCACCCAGTCCGATGTGCAGTTCAACGCCGTCAAGGGCGTGGGCCAGTTCAAGGACGCGGGCGCGTACGGCGACCTGCGCGCGGTCTTCGCCGTGCACCCTGAGCCTTTCACCGTGGTGGCGCGCAAGGAAGCCAACATCGCCAAGTTCGAGGATTTCAAGGGCAAGCGCTTCAACGTGGGCAACCCGGGTTCGGGCACGCGCGCATCCATGGAGGAGTTGCTGGCTGCCATGGGCTGGAAGATGAGCGACTTCTCGCTCGCCTCCGAACTCAAGGCCGACGAGCATGGCCCCGCGCTGTGCGACGGCAAGATCGACGGCTTCTACTACGCCGTGGGCCACCCGAGTGCCAACATCCAGGACCCGACCACCTCGTGCGGTGCGAAGCTGGTTTCGCTCACCGGCCCTGCGGTGGACAAACTGGTGGCAGAGAAGCCGTACTACGCCAAGGTCACGCTGCCCGGCGGCCTGTACCCGAACAACCCGCAGCCCACGCAGACCTATGGCGTTTCCGCAACCGTGGTGGCATCGAGCAAGACCTCGCCCGACACCGTGTACCAGGTGGTCAAGGCCGTGTTCGACAACTTCGACGAGTTCAAGAAGCTGCACCCCGCGCTGGCCAACCTCACGCCCGAAGGCATGGTGAAGGACGGCCTGAGTGCCCCGCTGCACGAAGGCGCGCTCAAGTTCTACAAGGAAAAGGGCTGGGTCAAGTGATGTGACGTGCGGGGCCGCCACTGGCGCGGCTCGCCGGTCACGAATGGCGAAGTTGCTTCGCCATTTTTTTTATCGCATGCCCTGCACAACCGGAGCGCACCATGAGCACCGACATCGAAAAAGCGCCCGAGGCCCTGCAGCAGCTCGTGGCCGACAGCGACACGGGCGGCCGCAAGCCGGTGGGCCTCACGGCCCGCATCATCTTCGCCGTGGCCTTGCTGTGGGCGCTGTTCCAGTACTGGTACGCCTCGCCCCTGCCGTTCGAGCTGGGCATCGGCATCCTCAACGACACCGAGGCGCGCGCGATCCATCTCGCGTTCGCGCTGTTCCTCGCTTTCCTGGCTTGGCCGGCGTTCAAGCGTTCGCTGCGCAGCCGCGTGCCATTGGTGGACTGGCTGCTGGCCCTGGCCGCTGCGTTTTGCGGCGCCTACATCATGTTGTTCTACGCGGAACTGGCCACGCGGCCAGGCCAGCCCAACACGATGGACATCGCGGTGGGTTCGATCGGCATCGTGTTGCTGCTGGAGGCCACGCGGCGCGCTGTGGGGTGGCCCATGGCTGCGCTCGCGGTGATCTTCCTCGCGTATTGCCTGCTCGGGCCGTATCTGCCAGATGTGCTCTCGCACAAGGGGGCTTCGATCAACCGGTTGATCTCGCACATGTGGCTCACGACCGAGGGTGTCTACGGCATTGCGCTGGGCGTGTCGGCCGGCACCATCTTCGTGTATGTGCTGTTCGGGGCGTTGCTCGATCGCGCGGGTGGCGGCAACTACATGATGCAGGTCAGCTTTGCGGCACTGGGCCATCTGCGCGGCGGGCCTGCCAAGGTCGCGGTCGTGTCCTCGGCGCTCAACGGCATGATCTCGGGATCTTCCGTCTCCAACGTGGTCTCAGGGGGCATCTTCACGATTCCGCTGATGAAGAAGGCAGGCTATGGTGGCGTGAAGGCGGGGGCCATCGAGACCATGAGTTCGGTCAATGGCCAGATCATGCCGCCCGTGATGGGTGCGGCCGCCTTCCTCATGGTCGAGTATGTCGGTATCCCCTACGCCGACATCGTCAAGCATGCGTTCCTGCCCGCCACGCTGTCGTACATCGGGTTGCTCTACATCGTGCACCTGGAGGCGCTCAAACTGGGCATGCAGCCCATCGTGCAGGCGGTGGCTCGGCCGTGGCGCGTGCGCCTGATGCGAAACGCGATCGGCATTGCTGGCAGCATCGTCGTGGTGTGCGCGATCTACTACCTGTTGCAGGCCATCAAGGCGTTCATGGGTGCGGCTGCGCCGTATGCGGCCTCGGCTGTTGTGGTCGGGCTCTACCTGTTCTCGGTGTATCAGGCCGCCAGCTGTCCGGATCTGCCGGAAGACATCGACATCGAACACCCCCAGCCACTGCAGACCTGGCCCACAGTGCGTGCCGGGTTGCACTACATCATGCCGATCGCGGTTCTGATCTGGTGTCTGATGGTAGAGGAGATGTCACCCGCGCTCTCGGCGTTCTGGGCCGTGACCGTGCTGGTGGTGCTGATGCTCACGCAAAGGCCGCTCATCGCAGGGTTCCGCCACGCCGGTGGCGAGGGCAGCTGGCGGCAGGGCTGGCGTTCCGTGGTGGACGGCTTCAACGACGGTTCGCGCAACATGATCGGCATCGGCGTGGCCACCGCCACCGCAGGCATCATCGTGGGGGCCATCACGCTCACAGGTCTCGGGCTGCGCATGACGGAATTTGTCGAGTTCGTGGCGCAAGGCAACGTGATGGTGATGCTGCTGTTCATTGCCTTCGTCTGTCTTGTGCTGGGGTTGGGCGTACCCACCACCGCCAACTATGTGCTCGTGGCCACGCTGATGGCGCCGGTGGTGGTGGAGCTGGGCGCCCAGAGCGGCCTGATCATTCCTCTGATTGCCGTGCATCTGTTCGTCTTCTACTACGGGATCATGGGTGACATCACGCCTCCAGTGGGGCTGGCCACCTTTGCCGCCGCAGCCATTTCCGGCGAAGACGCCATCAAGACAGGCGTGCAAGGCGCCATCTATGCGCTGCGAACGGTCATCCTGCCTTTCATCTGGATCTTCAATCCGCAACTGTTGCTGATCAATGTTCATGGTACCGGCGAACTGATACGTGTGCTGCTGGCCTGCACGCTGGCCACGCTGATGTTCGCTGCCGTGACGATGAACTGGTTCCGTGTGAAGAGCCGCTGGTGGGAAACGGCGCTGCTGACGGTTGCCGTGGTGCTGCTGTTCCGCCCTGACTTTTTCATGGACCGCATTTCGCCCGAGTACCGCCAGGTGCCCGCGTCGCAGGTGTACGACGTGGCGCGGGACACGGCGGCCGATGACCGGGTGGTGATGATCATTCATGGCACGACCATCGAAGGCGATGACGTGACAAAAACGGTGGCGCTGCAGTTGGGAGAGATGGGAGAGGACGGGCGCAGGCGCTTGAATGAGGCGGGCCTGCACCTCGTGCCCTTGGGGGATGCGGTGCAGATCGGACAGGTCAAGTTTGGCACCCGCGCAGCCAAGTCCGGTTTTGAGCAGGGTTGGGACGTGACGGGCATCCAGGTGCGCAGTGACCGACCCACCGCGCACTGGTTCTACCTGCCTGCGCTCCTGCTGGTGGCGTTCGTCTGGTGGACCCAGGGTCGGCGCATGCGCCGCTGAGGCTACAATCGCCGGTTGCCAAAAAGGGCAGCAGGCGCGGGTGGCGAAATTGGTAGACGCACCAGGTTTAGGTCCTGACGCCAGCAATGGTGTGGGGGTTCGAGTCCCCCCTCGCGCACCACCAGAAATGGAAAAGGCGTTGGTCTGGAAGGACCAACGCCTTTTTTCATGCCGACGCTTGGGTGTTCAGATCATTTGAACGCGCAGGTCGGGCAGGCCGGTGATGGTGCCCACCATCGTGTCGCCTGCCACCACCGCATTCACACCCTCGGGGGTGCCGGTGTAGATCAGGTCGCCGGGTTGCAGCTCCCAGGCCGCCGAGAGGTGCTCGATGGTCTCGGCGATGTTCCAGATCAGCTTGTGGATGTGGCTGCGCTGGCGATCCGTGCCGTTCACCTGCAGGGCGATCTCGGCATTCACGATGTCGCCGGCCTGGTCGGCCGGTGTGATCGGGCCGATGGGCGCGCTGAAGTCGAAGCCCTTGCCGATGCACCAGGGGCGGCCCTGTTTCTTCATGTCGTTCTGCAGGTCGCGGCGCGTCATGTCCAGGCCCACTGCGTAACCGTACACATGGGCCATGGCGTCGGCGGCCTTGATGTTCTTGCCGCCCTTGCTGATGGCCGCCACCAGTTCGATTTCGTGGTGCAGGTTCTTCGTCAGCGTGGGGTAGGGCATGCGGCCGGTTTCGCCGGCCGGCACCACGACCACCGTGTCGGCCGGCTTCAGAAAGAAAAACGGTGGCTCACGGCCAGTGAAGCCCATTTCCTTCGCATGGTCCTCGTAGTTGCGGCCCACGCAATAGACGCGGTGCACAGGGAACAGCTCGGATTTGCCGACGATGGGCACGCCGACGGTGGGGGGGGGATTGAACAGGTAGCTCATAAAGAATGGATGAAAAGAAGAATCAAATTTTCACGGTGCCGGAGCGCGACCCGCACCGAACCACACATCCTGGACCAGAGGCATCAAGGGTCCGGCTACGCCGGCCCGAGATGCCGTCCCCCTTCCAGCGCCGAAGGCGCGCCAGAGAGGGGGGACGCCGCGCAGTGGCGCAGGGGGGTGTTCCTCACACCGTCGCGTCGCCGCCTTCGACGATGACGTTCTCCACGATGCCCGCGTCGCCGCGGCGGAACGAGGCCGCCTCGGTGTACTCGGGCGACTGGAAGCAGTTGACGCCCGCCTCGAGCGTGGGGAACTCGATCACCACGAAACGGTGGAAGGTTTCGGGGCCTTCCATGATCTGGTAGCGCCCGCCGCGTGCGAGCACCTTGCCGCCATGGGCAGCGATGATGGCGGGCACACGGTCGGTGTACTTCTTGTATTCGACGGGGTCGCGAACGACGCAGCGGGAGAGCCAGTAGGCAGCCATGTGTGTCTTACTTTCAGTCAGGGGTTGGCAAGGGCGAGGTTGGGCAGCCAGGTGGCCAGCGCGGGGAAGACAGCGATGGTCACGATGGCGATCAGCAGCACGATCCAGTACGGCACGCTGCCAAGAAAGATTTCTCCGGTCTTCAGACCGGGCTCGTTCGGTATCGATGCCCTGACCGTGAACGCCAGGATGCCGAACGGTGGGGTCAGCAGGCCGGTCTCGATGGCGAGGATGCCAAGGATGGCGAAGGCGATCGGATCGAAGCCCATTGCAGCCGCGACGGGCGCGAAAACCGGCACGGTAAGCAGGATGATGGAGATCGAGTCGATCAGCATGCCGAGCACGAACCACACCAGCACCATCATCAGCAGGACCACGTATGGGGACATGCCGGACTGCGAAAAGAAATCCTGGGCCATGCCGGTCACGCCGGTCATGGAGAGCACACGCGAGTAGAGCTGCGCGGTCACCAGCAACAGCAGCAGCGGCGCCGATGTGCGGCCCACCGAGACCACGGCTTCCATCATCTCCTTCAGGCGCATGCCGCGTGAGATGGCCAGCACGAGGGCCAGTGTGGCACCCACGCCAGCCCCTTCGGTGGGCGTGAAGAAGCCGAACCAGATACCCCCCAGGACAATGACGATAAGGGCCACGATGCCGATCGTGCTCCACAGGATGGCGCGCAAATCGGCCTCCGGAACATCGACCGATTGGCCATCTGCCGACAGCGCCTGGACGGGTTGCGGCTTGAATCCCTCACCGACGCGGTGGGGCTGTCGGTAGGCCACCCAGGCGATGTAGCCGACGTAGAGGAGCACCACGAGAATGCCGGGAATGATGCCCGCGATGAACAGCTTGCCGATGGACAGCTCGGTGAGAACGCCCCAGACGATCATCAGCACCGAAGGCGGGATGAGCATGCCCAGGCACGCGCTGCCGGCGATGCAGCCCAGCGCGAACTTGCGTTCGTAGCCATGACGGCGCATCTCCGGGTAGGCGATCTTGGAGAATGCGGCAGCGGCTGCAATGGACACGCCGGTGACGAACGCAAAGAGCGCATTGGCCAGCACCGTGGCCACGCCCAGGCGCCCCTTGATGCGGTTCATGGACCGGTTCACCAGTGTGAACAGGTCTCTCGCGGCGCCGCATTTGGCCAGGAATTCGCCCATCAGCATGAACAGCGGTATCACCGCGAACACATAGTCGCGCAGCGCTTCGTAAGCGGTGGACGAGGCGAAGGAAATCATGCCGTGTATGTCGCCGGTCATGAGAAACAGACCCAGCATGCTGCAAAGGCCCAGGGCCACGGCAATGTGGATGCCCGAGAAGACGAGCGCGAGAAGGGCGCCGATGAGGATCAGCAGATCGGTGGGGTTTTGCATGGGGCCTCGATCAGTGCGTCGTGGAGAACGTGGCAGGGGGCTTGCCTTGAATGGCAAGGCCGATGTTCTGCAGCAGCATCAGCAGGTAGCTGATGCTGGCCATGAACGTGCCCAGCACCACGATGAAACGCGCGGGCCAGACCGGCACACGAAGTGCCCCTTCGCCTTCGAACTCATTGGACGTCCAGGCGTGCATCGCGCCGTCCCAGCTGCCGTAGCAGATGACGCCGAAGAACACCAGGCCGGCAAGGGCGGCGATGCAGGCCATCACGCTTTGCACGCGGGGGCTGCCCATGAGAACAAACATGTCCACGTTGAGCATGCCGCCCGAGCGGATCGCGAAACCCGCCTGCAGGAAGCAGATCACCACGATGGACAGGGACACGATTTCGGTCGTTCCCTTGACGGGACTGTTGAAAGCCCCGCGGCCGATGACATCGGCCACCACGAGGAAACACAGCAGGAAGGCCAGCAACGCAGCCAGTACAAGTAGGATTTTTGTGACGCGGTCGTTGAGCCGCCTGAGCATTTCCATGGTGGTGCCTTGTCAAACGTGGTCGTTGTCCCGCGGGATCACTTGATCTCGTAGCGCAGCGGCCACTTGTGGCCCAGCTTCTCGGCTTCTTCCAGCGCGGTCTTCAGCACCAGCGTGGCCGGCAAGCCCTGCTTGTCGAGCTCGGTCGCTTTCTCCTGGGGCCAGCCCTTGAGCGAATTGGCCCATTCCAGCTTCACCGCATCCGGCACGGACTTGACGGTCACGCCCAGCGTCTTGAGCTGCTCGATCTGTTTGGGGTAGCCCTCCTCATTGACGGTGCCGGTCTTGGCCTCGTATTCGCGGCCCACTTCCACGATGATGTCCTGCACTTCCTTGGGCAGGCGGTTGAAGCGGTTCTTGTTGATCGTGAGGCCGTGCCAGGTGATGGCGCCGAAGCCGATCTGCGTGTAGTACTTGGCCACTTCATTGAGCTTGAAGTTCACCCAGGCCGAGGGGAACATGATCCAGCCGAAGTACACGCCGGTCTGCATGGCCGTGTAGGCCTCGGGCAGCGCGGATTGCACCGGCACCGCGCCCGCGTATTCCAGCCACTTCAGGTTCAGGCCTGCACCCGCGAGCTTCCTGCCCTTCAGGTCGCTGATGGTGTTCCAGTCGAAGGTGGTGCCCAGGTTGTAGCCGTTGTCGGAGATCAGACCAAGCAGCTTCTGGTTGAACTTGTCCTCGAACACCTGCGACATGTACGGCACCTTGTTGTACACGTTGCGCGCCAGTTTCACGCTGCGCTCGGGGCTCATGGTGCCGAAGGGCAGCATGACCTGAAAGCCATGCAGCGGCAGGTTGGACGGCTCGAAGCAGAAGCAGTAACCGCCGATGTCGATGATGCCGGTCTGCACGCCTTCCAGCGTGTCTGCCGTTTTGACCATGGAACCGCCGTAGCCCTCGACGAACTCGATCTTGTGCTGCGTGCGCTCGGCCACGCGCTTGGTGACCTCCGGCACGAAGAAGGTCTGCATCAGGTTGACGTAGGTGTTGACCGCCGGGTGACCCGAGGCGATGCGCAGGCGGATGTTCTCCGCATGGGCAGCCGTGAGGCCACAGGCGGCGAGAACGCCGGCGAGGATGGTGTTTCTGACGAACTTGCTCATGGTCTTGTCTCCAATGTGTGAGGCTGTGGCCCCGTTTCTTCCAACTTTGAAACTGGCGCCGGCCAGGCCGGCACCCGATTCCCCTTCAACAAAAACAGCTGCGGAAATTGAGCACCCTCTGCTCAGGGCAGGATGACGCTCGATCCCTTGGTGCGGCCAGCGGCCAGGTCTGCATGTCCCTTCGCGGCCTCGGACAGCGCATAGCGCTGGTGGATCGAGACCTTCAGAACGCCTTGCGCGCAGAGCTCGAACACGGCCGCCGCCGAGGCGCGCAGGTCGGCCGTGGACGCGGTGTAGGTCACCAGCGTCGGGCGCGTGAAATAGAGGGAGCCCATCTTCTGCAGGGTGGCGGCGGCCACCGGTGGCGGCGCGCCGGTGGTCGTGCCGAAAGACACGAAGTAGCCGCGTGCAGAGAGGCTGTTGAGCGATTGTTCGAAGCTGTTCTTGCCGACCGAGTCGTACACCACGGGCACCCCTACACCACCGGTGATGGCCTTCACGCGCTCGGCCACGTCTTCGGTCAGGCGGTCGATCACGTGCTCGTAGCCGTTGGCTTTGGCAATGGCCGCCTTCTCGGGCCCGGCGACCACGCCGATCATGTGCGCGCCCAGGTGGCGACCCCACTGGCCAGCCAGCAGGCCGACCCCGCCGGCGGCGGCATGCATCAGCACGTGCTGGCCTTTCTGCACCGGGTAGCAGCGGCGCATCAGGTATTCCACCGTCATGGCCTTGAGCATCATGGCCGCGAGCTGTTCGTCGCTCACGCCATCGGGCGAATGCAGCAGGCGCTCGGCGGGGTAGTTGCGGTGCGACGCGTAGGCGCCGAGCACCGGACCGCTGATGTAGCACACACGGTCGCCAGGCTTGAAGTCCGTCACGTCCGCGCCCACGGCTTCCACCACGCCGGCGGCCTCGGTGCCCAGGCCGCTGGGGGTGGGCACGGGGTATTGGCCCGAGCGGGCGTAGATGTCCTGGAAGTTCAGGCCGATGGCGGTGTGGCGGATGCGGACCTCACCCGCGCCGGGTTCGGGCAGGTCCAGTTCGTCGAGTTGCAGGACATCGGGTTCGCCGGCGGCGTGGAAGCGGATGGCTTTGACTTTCATGGAGTTGGGCTGTGTTGGGTTCGTCGGAGAGGGGTAAGGGTTTCAGGGCGTGGCGTGATCGAGCGGCTCGGCGTTCAGGTAGGCCTGCACCAGGCGGGCTGGCAGGCGATCCAGGTAGCGCTGGCGCACGGCAGCCGTGGCTTCGCGCATGGCGGCGAGATCCATCGACGCGGGCATGACCACTTGCACGCCGAGTGACCGCAGTCGCTCGAGGGCGGTCGCGTCCTGCGCGGCGGCGGCCTTGCGTTGCTGGGTGGTGGCCTCGTTCACGGCGGCCTGCAGCTCGTCGCGCTGCGTGGCATTCAGGCGCGCGTACCAGGCGCTCGGGCACACCAGCAGCAGCACGCCGAAGAAATGACCGCTCAGGCTCACGTGGGGGTGGTGCTGCCAGAGGTCGAAGCTCAGCAGGTTGGTCAGCGGGTTTTCCTGCGCCTGCACGGTGCCGTCCTGCACCACGCGGATGAGGTCTTTCACGTCGGTGGTGAGCGCCTTGAAACCGATGGCGTCCAGCGCGTCGCGGTAGAGCGCGCTGTCCAGCGTGCGGATCACCAGGCCTTCGCAGTCGGACGGCGAGCGCAGGGGGCGCACCGCGTTGGAGATATGGCGGAAGCCGTTGTCCCAGAACGCAAGCACGTGGAAGCCGCTCTGCCGCGCCACGGCATCGCGCAGCATGGTGCCGGCATCGCCATCCAGCGCGGCGAGCGCGGTGGCGCGCTCCTGCACGGAGAAGGGCAGGTCGAGCACGGCGAGTTCGGGCACGCGCGCCGAGAGATAGCCCGAGGCCATGTAGCCGATATGGCGTTCGCCCTTCTCGACAGAGGCGAACAGCGACGCCGCGCTCTCGCCGATGGCGGTGACGTCGGTCAGGAGGTGGGGCGTGCCCACGGAGCTGTCATCGAGGCGGCGTGCCAGCGTGGTGAGCGCTGCCGTGAGGATGGACGCGCCGCCCTGGTAGCCGGCAAGGTGGAAGGTGCTTTTCATGTGGGGCTTTCGGAGGGGCCGGACGTGCGGCAGCGGGCGATGGCTTCCACGATGAAGGCGTTGTCGCGGCCCGCTTCGCCGCGCGCCACGCAGCCATCGAGCAGCTCGGCATACACGCCGGCGAAGGGCAGGGCCTGACCGCGTGTTTCGGCCTGTTCGAGGATGAGGCGGAAGTCCTTCAGGCTCTGGTCGACCTTGCCTTGCAAGGGCTCGAAGTGGCGCGTGGCCATCATCAATCCCTTGACCTGCATGACCCGCGAGTACGCGGCCGAGCCGATCAGCACGTCGAGGAAGCGCTCGGGGTCCAGACCCAGCCCACCGGCAAAGACGAGGCCTTCGGCCAGCGCAGCGCGGTTGAGCCCGAGCACCAGGTTGACCGCGAGCTTGGCGCGGCTGCCGTTGCCGATGGCGCCCAGGAAGTGGCGCGACGGGCACAGCGCTTCGAGCACCGGTGCGGCGCGCTGCAGATCGGCATCGGCGCCGGCCACCAGCCCGACGGCCTCGCCGCGTGCCAGCGTGCCGCTGGTGCCAGAGATCGGCATCTCCGCGAAGGGCAGGCCCGCCGCGGCGCAACGTTCTCCCAGGGCGGCGATGCGGTCCGGGTCGCAGGTGCTGACGCACAGCACCACGGGCTTGCGGCCCTTGCGTTGGGCCGCGCCCAGCAGACCGCCATCGCCTTCGATCACCTGTTCGACCTGCGCGGTGTCGAACACCGCCAGCACCACCACGTCGCAGTCTGCGAGGTCGGCCAGCTCGGCCACCGCCGTGCGGCCGGGGCCGGCAAAGGCCGAGCGGCGCGCGGGATCGACGTCGTAGCCGGCCATGGACAGGCCGGCTCCACCCAGGCGTGTCGCGCAGGCGGTGCCCATGAGGCCGAGGCCGGCGATGCCCACGCGCAAGGCAGCGTCGGACGTGGCCGCAGACGCCATGGGCGAAGCGACGCTGGCCTCCATCACTCGGCCTTGATGCCGGCGTCGCGGATCACCTTGCCGATGCGGGCATGGCCGGTGCGCGTGAGCTCGCCCAGTTGTGCGGGTGTGGACCCCAGCGGGTCGAGGCCGAGGCCCATCAGGCGATCGCGCACACCCGGGTCGGTCAGGGCGCGGGCCACCTCGGCGTTGAGCCGGTCGATGATGGCCTTGGGCGTGCCCTTGGGTGCGTAGAGACCGAGCCAGGTGGAGAAGTTGAAGGCGGGCATGCCGACTTCGGTGAAGGTGGGCACGTCGGGCAGCAGGCTGGAGCGGCGATCCGCCGGCTGGGCGAGCGCGCGCAGCTTGCCGTCCTTGATCATGGGGAGTGCCACCGAGACGGCCGAGAACATCACCGGCACCTGGCCGCCGGCCACGTCCGTGGTGGCCTGCGTCGCGCCCTTGTAGGGCACATGGGTCAGCTGAACCTTGTTGGCGGCAGAGAACAGCTCCATGGCGATGTGGTGCGGGCTTCCGTTGCCGCCGGAGGCGTAGTCCAGCTTGCGCGGCTGGGCCTGCGCCTGCGCGACGAGTTCATTCACGGTCTTCGCGGCGTTGTTGTTGGCCACCAGCACCCACGCGATGTTGGCCATGCGGCTGACCGGCTCGAAGTCGTTGAGCGGATCGAAGCTGGTCCTGGCGGCCAGGTTGACGGCGTAGTTCAGCACGCTGTCGGTGATGCCGCCGAGTGTGTAGCCGTCGGGCGCGGCGCGTGCGATGCGGTCTGCGCCCACCAGGCCCGAGGCGCCGGGCTGGTTCTCGATGGCGAAGCTGGCGCCCATGTTCTCGCCCACCTTGCCCAGGACGACGCGGGTTCCCACGTCGGCCGCGCTGCCCGCCTGCAGAGGCACGATCACCTGGATCGGCTTGTTCGGGTAGCTGGCCTGAGCCAGGGCGGTGGCGGGTGCGGCCAGCACGGCCAGCATGGGGGCCGACAGGATGGCGCGGCGCAGCCGGGTAAAGGTGAAGGGCATGGTGGTTGTCTCCGTCTCTTGTTTATGAAAGTCAGGCGCCCGATCGGCGCGATCTCGATGTTCGGGGCTGGAGGTGGAAAGGCCCGGCGCCGCCATGCGGCGCCCGCGTCATTCCTTCATTCCCGCGTCGGCCACGACCCTGGCCATGCGGGCGTGGTCGCTGGCCATGTAGTCGCGCATCTGGGCAGGCGTCATCACCGATGGGTCGATGCCGTTGTCGGCCAGCCGTTTGATGGTGTCGGGGCTGCGCAGCACCTTGGTCAGCTCGCCGGCGATGCGGTTGACGACGTCGTCCGGTGTGGCAGCGGGCGCGACGATGCCGATCCACGAGGCGTAGTCGTAGCCCGGCACCCCCTGTTCGGCCACGGTGGGGGTGTCGGCCATCACGGGTGTGCGCTGGGCGCCAGCCACCGCGATCGCGCGCAGCTTGCCCGCCTTGACCATGGGCAGCACGGTGCCGATGGCGTTGAACATGACATGCACTTCACCACTGGCGACGCCGACCGCAGCGGGGCTGGCACCCTTGTACGGCACGTGCAACATCTTCATGCCGGTGGCGGCTTCGAGCATGCTCATGGCGATGTGCTGGGCGCTGCCGACGCCGCCCGTGGCATAGCTCACCTTGCCCGGGTTGGCCTTCACGTAGGCCACGAGTTCCTGCACGTTGTTCACCGGCAGGCTGGGGTTCACCACCAGCGCCGTGGGCAGCACGGCCACCATGCCGACCGGCTTGAAGCTTTTCGCCGGGTCGAATGGCACCTTGCGCAGGTGAGGGAGCACCCCCAGGATGGCATTGTTGCATCCGCACAGCGTGGTGCCGTCCGGCACGGCGCGCGCGACCTTTTCGGCGCCGATCGCACCCGAGGCACCGGTCTGGTTCTCGATCACGATCGGCTGTGCCAGCGCAAGGGCGAGCTTTTCGGTGACGATGCGCAGCGCGACGTCGGAGGCGCTGCCTGCGGCCAGCGGTGTGACGACCGTGACGGTCTCACCCGCCGCCCAGACCGCCGGCAAGGCCGCGGCTGTGATGCACAGGGTTGTCGTGCGCACGAGGCGCTTCAGCAGGGATGTCATGTTTTGTCTCCTTCTTTTTTTGGGCCGTGCGTGCCGCGGTGCTCAGAGCATCACGCGCCCGCCGTTGGTATCGAGGTTGACGCCAGTCACGAACCCGGCGCCGTCGGATGCCAGGTACAACATCGCGGCGACGTGGTCGTCCACCTGTGCGAGGCGCCGCAGCGGCACCTGGGCGGCGATGCGCTCCACGTCCTCGGCACTGCGCAGGGCGGCGACGCGAGGCGTCAGCGTGGTGAGCGGGGCGATGGTGTTGGCGGTGATGCCGTGCGGGCCCAGTTCGTACGCGAGAAAGCGCGTGAGCTGGGTGACACCGGCCTTCGCCGCGCCATAGGCCGGTGACGACGCGGCATGCACGGTGCGACCCGAGATCGACGTCACGTTGACGATGCGGCCTGCTTTCGACGCTTTCAGCGCCGGGATGGCTGCGCGGCAGCACAGGAAGACGCTGCGCAGATTGAGGGCCACGGTGGCGTCCCATTCGGCGATGTCCATCTGCTCCACGGTGAGCAGCATCTTGTAGCCACCAGCGCAGTTGATCAACACGTCGAGGCCGTGACCGGCAGCGGCGATCTCGTCGAACGCGGCGGTGACGGCCGCTTCGTCCGTGATGTCCACCGCCACACCCCGTGCCATTCCGCTGCCCTGCAGGCCCGCGGCGATCTCGCGCACGCGCCCGCCGTCGATGTCCAGCAGGAAGACGTGAGCGCCCTGCGACGCGAAGGCCTGTGCCGCCGCGGCACCGATGCCACCTGCGGCTCCGGTGACCACGACGCTGCGGCCGGTGAGTTCGGGATAGTTCGGCATCATGCGAGACGCGTGCACGCGCGGGCAGGTTGTCGGCTTCGCGCCATCAGAACGTCGACGCCTTGACGGGCGCCTCTTTCGTCATGACGTCGGCGGCCGACTTGTCGTTTTCGCCTGCATCGGTCCACTCGGGCACGCGGCCGATTCGCGCGGCTTCGTGCCAGGCGAAGTTGAGTTCGACCTTGATGCCGTTGATGGGCTCGCGCATGAACAGCTGGTACAGGTTGGAGTTGTGCGCCTTGCGTTCGCTGAACTCCACTCCGTTTTTGTTCAGGCGGTCGATGAACTCCTCGATGCCTTCGCAGTTCAGGCACAGGTGGTCGATGCGGCCCGAGCCCATGGCGCCGGCGGCGGAGAAGTCCTTGTCGCCGTCAGTGGGCGTCTTGAGGTAGGTGTCCTGGTGGTTGGAGTAGCGCGCCTTGCCGATGTGGATCACGTCCTGTTCACCGATGTAGAGCCAGTACACCGGAAACCCGAATTCGGGGTGGTAGCCGTTGCGGAAGCCCAGGTTCTCCACGAACCAGTCGCGCGTGCCTTCGGGGTCGTGCGTGAGGATGAGCAGGTGTTCGAGAAAGCGCAGTCCCATGGTTGTCTCCTTGTGTTTCTGGTCGGGGTCACTTGCCGTGTTCGGCCGCCACGGGGCGGGTCTCGCCTGTCTCGATGAGCGTGCGCGTGGCATTGACCGAGGCGTAGATCCAGAGGATCTTCATCGGCTCGGTCTCCGACATGTTGCGGAAGCGGTGCGGCACGTTGGGCGGAATGAAGGTGGTGTCCAGTGGCTTGAGCTCCTGCACCTCGCCGTCGATGTCGAGGTAGGCGTGGCCGCTCAGCAGCACCACGCTTTCCTCGCAGTTGTGGCTGTGGAACGGGATCGCGGTGCCGCCGCTGAACTCGGTGATGCCGTTGATGAACGTGCTTGCGCCGACGGAGGGCAGCACCAGCGGGGTGGTGCGCGCGCCGCCGCCCCGGTCATGGCTCTTGATCTGGTCGGGGCGCAGCACGGCGTATTTGGTGGTGGTTTCGGTGGTCATGTGGGGGCTCCTTCAGGTCTGTGTTCGACGGATCAGGTGCGTGCGGGACCTGTCCACACGGTCTTGATGTTGGTGAATTCGTGCAGGCCGAGCACGCCGAGCTCGCGGCCGTAGCCCGATTCCTTCGTGCCGCCGAAGGGCAGGCGCGGGTCGGAAGCGACCATGCCGTTGACGAACACGGCGCCGGCGTCGATCTGGCGCGTGAGCTGGCGCGCGTGGTCGAGGTCGGTGGTCCAGAGCGCGGCCCCCAGGCCGAATGGTGTGCCGTTGGCCACGCGCACCGCTTCGGCGGCATCGGCCACGCGAAGGATGGCGGCGGCGGGGCCGAAGGTTTCCTCGCGCGCGGCGGTCATGTCGGGCGTGACCTGGTCGAGCACGGTGGGTTCGTAGAACGCGCCCGGGCCGGCCACGGGCTTGCCGCCCAGCAGCAGCTTCGCGCCTTGTTGCACGCTGGCTTCCACCTGGGCGTGCAGCTCGTCGCGCAGGTTGCGCTTGGCCATCGCGCCTTGCGTGACGCCATCGCCCATGGGGTCGCCCACCACCAGCTTGCGCGCGCCGGCCACGAAGGCGTCGACGAAGCGGTCGGCCACGGCGTGCTCGACGATGAAACGCTTGGCGGCGATGCAGCTCTGGCCGGTGTTCTGGAAGCGCGCCTTCACCGCCACGGTGGCGGCGGCCTCGACATCGGCATCCGCCAGCACGATGAAGGGATCTGAACCGCCGAGTTCGAGCACCTGCTTCTTCAACGCCTGGCCGGCCTGCGAGGCGATGCTGCGGCCAGCGGGGGTGGAGCCGGTGAACGTGACGGCGGCGATGCGGTGGTCCTCGATCAGGCGCTTGACCTCGCCCGAGCCGACGAGCAGCGTGGTGAACAGGCCGGCGGGCGCGCCCGCTTTCTGGAACACGGCCTCCAGCGCCAGCGCGCACTGCGGCACGTTGCTCGCATGCTTGAGCACCATGCCGTTGCCGCCGGCCAGCACAGGGGCCGCGGCGCGCATGACCTGCCAGAACGGGTAGTTCCACGGCATCACGGCCAGCACGATGCCGAGCGGGTCGTACACCATGCGGCTGTCGGTGGCGCTGCTGGGCACGACCTGGTCCTGCAGCATGCCGGGGGCGGCGTCCGCATAGACGTCGAAGTTCCATGCGCACTTCTCGACTTCGCCCACGGCTTCGGCCAGCGGCTTGCCCATCTCCAGCGTGGCCAAGGGGGCCAGCCCGGCCTTCTGCTCGCGCAGGGCCTGCGCCACACGGCGCAGCAGGGCCATGCGTTCGGCCACCGGGGTGCGGGCCCATTCGCGTTGCGCGCTCGCCGCGCGCTCGAGTTTCTGTTCGATCGCCGGGGCGTCGTGTGCGTCGTATTCGGTCAGCACCGCGTCGGTGGCGGGGTTGAAGGAGGTGATCGTCATGCCAGTGCCATTTCTTCCAGGGGGGCGATGCCGAGGTCGGCCGCCAGTTTGTGCAGGTCGCCCACGAGGCCGCCGGCGATGGGTACGCCGTTCTCGCGGTAGCGGTTGCGTTTCTCGTGGCTCTGTTCGCCGGGGAGCCAGATGCGCTCGACGCCGGGCAGCCGGTCGCTGCCACGGATGTCGCGCACCAGCTTGTCGACCGCGCCCTTGAACAGGGCCGGGTCGCCGAAGGCGGCGAGGTCGATCACGAGGATGGCCTGGCCGGTGTTGGTGGTGGTCTTGAAGTCGGCGTTGAAGTCGATCACGTCGCGGCCCATGGCGGCCCCACCCAGCGTGCCGGCCAGCAGGCCGACGATGAGCGCCAGGCCATAACCCTTGTGGTCGCCGATGGGCAGCAGGAAGCCTTCGCCCGCCTTGTTGGGGTCGAGCAGCGGCTTGCCCTGGCGGTCGATCATCCAGCCTGCGGGCATCTGTTCGCCGCGCTTGGCCTTGGCCTTGACCTTGCCGTACGCGGCCACCGTGGTGGCCATGTCGAGCACCACGGGCGGCTCCTCGGCGGTGGGGATGCCGGCGGCGATGGGGTTGGTCGACAGCAGCATGTCCGTGCCGCCCCAGGGCGGCAGGTGGTTGGCATTGCCGACCGCGAAGTACAGGCCGAGCATGTCGTGCTCCAGCGGGCGCCGTGCATACAGCGAGGCCGGGCCGGCGTGGTTGCTGTAGCGCGTGCCAACCCAGGCCACGCCGCAGGTGCGGGCCTTCTCGATGGCGATGTCGACGGCGCGCGAGACCACGAGGTGGCCCATGCCGTTGTCGCCGTCGACCACGGCCATGGCCGCGCGTTCCTGCACGACATGGATGTTCGGGTGCTTGTTGATGCCACCGGCCTGGATGCGCTTGATGTACTGCGGCAGGCGGATCACGCCGTGGCCATCGGAGCCCTGCAGATCGGCCTCGGTCATGAGACGGGCGACCTGCGCGGCATCGGCCTCGGGCAGGCCCTGGCTGGTGAAGGCGGACTGGATGAAGCGCTGCAGCGCTTCGGGAGAGACGGTGATGGAGTTCATGTGAAAAGGGGCGTGGTGTCGGGTCAGGTGCTTTGAACGGAACCGGAACCGTTCAATTGGCCGAGATCCCCTTTTCCTGGATAAGCCGTCGGTACAGCTCGTACTGCGCCTTGGTGGCGGTGCCGAATTCGGCCGCGGTGGTGCCACGCGGGGTGACGCCAATGGCCAGCAGCTTGTCGCGCGTGGCGGGGTCGTTCACGGCAGCGCGCACCTCGTCGTTGAGCTTCTGCACCACCTCGGGCGGCGTGCCGGCCGGTGCGACCATGGCGAACCACGAGTTGAAGGTGAAGTTGGGCATGCCCGCTTCCTGGAAGGTCGGCACGTTCGGGAACTGCGGCAGCCGCTGGGGCGTGGAGACGGCCAGCAGGCGCAGCTTGCCGCCCTGGATCAGCGAGGTGACGGTGCCCAGGCCCTGCATGGACACCTCGACTTCGCCGGCGGCCACGGCCACGGCGGCCGGCGTGGCGCCCTTGTAGGGCACGTGCATGACGTCGATCTGCGCGCGGTCCATGATCAGGGCCATGCCGATGTGCTGCGGGCTGCCGTTGCCACCGCTGCCATAGTTCAGCTTGCCGGGCGCGGCCCTGGCGGCGGTGAGGAAATCGGCCAGCGTGCGGTGGGGCGAGTCGGCCTTGACGACCAGGCCCCATTCGATGGTGCCGACCAGCGAGACCGGCACGAAATCGGTGAGGGCGTTCCAGGGCATCTTCGGCACCATGTGCGGCACCATGGTGAGCACGCTGTCGTTGAAGCCACCGATGGTGTACCCGTCGGGCGTGGAGCGTGCGAGGCGCTCGGCACCGGTCACACCGGCCGCACCCGGAATGTTCTCCACCGCGAAGCCCTGGCCCATGGATTCGCCCATCTTCTGCGTGACCAGACGCGCGGCGTTGTCGACCGCGCTGCCGGCGGCCAGCGGAATGATCATCTTGATGGGCTTGTTGGGGTAGCCCTGGGCCTGTACGGCCAGGGGCAGAGCGAGCAGGGCGGCCAGGCCCAGGCGGCTCAGCATCTTCATGACATGTCTCCGTGTAGTGATAGGCAAGTGCGAGAGTACGCAGCGGCCTCGTCCATGTCTAATGCTGTATTCGCGCTCTGCCATATCAAAGTGATATTGATAGGGCTGCGCATCGGTGCCATCATTCCGGCGCCATGAACCTCAAAACCCTTCGCTATTTCATCGCGGTTGCCGACAGTGGCAGCCTGACCGCCGCCGCGGCTGCGATACCGATTGCGCAACCCGCACTGACCCGGCAGATGCGCGATCTGGAGGCCGAGATGGGGGTGCAGTTGCTGCAGCGTCTGCCGCGCGGGGTGCGCCTCACGCCGGCGGGTGTCACGCTCTACGAATCGGCGCAGCGCATCGTGTCGGAAGCGGCACGGCTGGGGCGCCGGCTCGCGCACAGCCAGCAGAAGAACCGGGCTCCGGTGATCCTGGGCGCGTCGCCCACGCTGGCCCGGTTGCTGCTGCCCCGGCTGATCGAGAACTGCATGGACGCAATGGACGACCTGGAGCTGCGGGCGCGGGAGGCCTTCACCCCCGCGCTGCTGGACTGGCTGGAGCGCGGCATGATCGACATGGCCGTGCTGACCAATCCCGAGCCCGGCCGCACGCTGTCGTTCCAGCCGCTGCTGGGCGAACCCTTTGCGCTGGTGTCGCACGCGCAGATGCGCATCGGGCCGGTGGTGTCGGTCAACCAGCTGGCGCGCATTCCCCTGCTGATGACCAGCTTGCACAGGGGCCTGGTCGACCGGCAGCTGGCCAGTCTGCGCAAGTCGCTGCAGGTGCGCGCCGAAATCGATTCGGTGGACTCCATCCGCGAGCTGGTGCTGCGCGGGCGCTGGGCGACGATCATGCCGGTGTCCGTGTTCAGCGACAACGCGCAGGACGCCTCCATCGTGATGTCCGAAATCTCCGGTGTGCAGCTCAACCGGTTGCTGGTGCTGGCCACGCGCATCGACCCGCGACCGAACCCGTCGCTGTCGCTGGTGCACGAGCTGGTGGTGGCCGAGTTCTCGCGCATGGAGCGCCTGGGCATCTTCAGCTTTGCCACCAGTGGCTCGGCCAGGCATGGCTAGCGCTGGCGACAGGGGGTTCAAGCCGTGGGTGCGCGCGGGCATCGTGCGTCAGCCGAGGAAGCGCTGCAGTTCGCGGTTGAACGCGTCAGGCTGTTCCACGTTGCTCAGGTGGGCTGCGTCGCGCAGCAGCACCAGTTCCGCACCCGGCCAGGCGGCCGCGATCTTGCGCGACATGTCGATCGGCGTGGCCTGGTCTTCTTCGCCCACCATCACGAGCGCGGGTTGCCGCAGGCGTGGCAATTTGTCCAGGGTGTCCAGGCCGCAGATCGCGGCGCAGCAGGCGGCGTAGCCCTCGGCCGGCGTGGCCGCGAGCTGGGCGGCAATGCGTGCGTGCGTCTGCGGGTCGCGCCCGGCAAAAGCCGGGGTGAACCAGCGGCCCATCGTGCCTTCCACCAGTGCACCCATGCCCTGGCTGCGCGCCAGCGCCGCGCGTTCGGCCCACATGGCCTGCGCGGCGGGCGGTACCTGCGAGTTCGAATCGGCGATGACCACGCGGTCCACCACCTCGGGATGCCGCAATGCGAGCACCTGGCCGATCATGCCGCCCAGCGACAGGCCGACCCAGTGCGTGCGCTGCACCTTCAAATGCCGCAGCAGGGCATGCGCATCGTCGGCCAGTTGCTCCAGCGTGTAGGGGCCGGGTGGCACGCTGCTCGCGCCGTGGCCACGGATGTCGTAGGCCAGCACGGTGAAGCGGCTGGCCAGAAACTGCAGTTGCGGCGCCCACATGTTGAGGTCGGCGCCGAGCGAATGCGATAGCGTCACCCACGGGCCACTGCCCATGACCACGGCATTGAGTTCAACGCCATCGAGGTGGATGCGTTGCGGTGTCATGGCTTTGGCGCTCCGCAGTCGGCCACGAGGCCCACCGACGTGATGCCCGCGACGGCAGCCTGTTCGTCTTTGCTGGAGAGTTCGCCGCTGACGCCGACGGCGCCCAGCAGTTCGCCCTGTGCATCGCGCACCAGCACGCCGCCTTGCACTGGCACGAGGTTGCCGCCGCTCAAGGCCTGCACGGCATTCATGAACAGCGGCATCAGGCCGGCGCGGCGTTCCAGTTCCTGACCGCCGAAGCCCATGCCGAGGGCGCCCAGTGCCTTGCCTTGCGCGATCTCCTGGCGGTAGAGGCTGGTGCCGTCTTCGGCCAGGTAGGCCTTGAGCGTGCCGCGCACGTCGAGCACGGCCACGGCCAGCGGGAGCATGCCCGCCTGGCGGGCGTGTGCCAGGGTGGCGTGCGCGATCTGGCTTGCGCATTCCAGGCTGAGGGAAGTGAGAAAGTGGGTGAGTTTCATGGGCGTCTCGTGGTGTGTCAGGCGGTGGCTGCTGCGGCAGGCCCCGTGCGCTGGCCAATGGCGGCGTTCACGCGCGGCATGACTTCGTTGGCGAACAGTTCCATCGAACGGCGGCCCAGGGCCGGGTCCATCCAGTCGTGGCAGGCGTACACCAGGTTGCCGAAATCGCCCACCTGCTCGCGGAACGCGAGGATCTGGTCCACCACCGAGTTCACCGTGCCCGCAAGCACCAGGCGCTGGGTCACGTGGTCGGGCGTGATCTTGCTGTCGGGCATGGCTGGGTCGGTCTTGAACAGGTTGCCGCGTCCGCCGGCGGTGACGAGCTTGCGCACCAGTTGCTTGAAGTAGAAGTGGTATGGGCCACCAGCCTCCAGTGCGTACCGCCGCGCGGTGGCCTCATCGTCCGCCACGAAGATGCTCTTGGCCACGCGCCAGTCGGCCGGGTCGGCCACCGCGCCCACGGCGGTGCGGCCTTCCACGTACTTGGGCCAGTGGGTCTTGACCCATTCGGGCATGAGAAAGTTGGCCGACAGGGGCGTCCAGCCGCGCTTGGCCATTTCGGCCACGCCTTGCGAGAACGGTGCGACTGCCGTGCCGACGATGGGCGGGTGAGGGTGCTGGAAGGGCTTGAGGATGACGCCCTGGCCGTACTCGACCGCCATGGTCTCCTGGACTGAGACGTTCCAGAACTTGCCTTCGATGTTGTATGGCGGCTCCGACGCCCAGATCTTCAGCACCGCGTTGATGCACTCGACAAACATGGCGTTGCGGTCGTTGCGCAGGTTGCCGAAGACTTCCGCGTCCGACATGAGGCCGCCCGGGCTGATGCCCATGATGAAGCGGCCGCGGGCGAGGTGGTCCATCATCGCCGCCTGCGCCGCGATCGTTGCGGGGTGTGAGTTGGGCAGGTTCAGGGTGCCGCTGCCCAGCTTGATCTGTTTCGTCTCGTTGATGAGTGTGGCGAGGAAGATCAGGCTCGACGTGACGGGCTCGGCGGTGTCGGTGACGTGCTCGCCCACGAACGCTTCGCTGAAGCCGAGGCGGTCGGCCAGGATGATGGCTTCGCGGTCTTCCTGGAAAGTGTCGGTCGCGCTGCGGCCCGGCGGGTGCAACGGCATCATGAAGGTGCTGTATTTCACGTGGTCTCGGTGGGTTGGGGTGGAGTGAGGTGTCAGGTCGCGTCGAGTTCCAGACAGACGCTCTGCGCATAGCGGCCCTGGCAGAACAGCAACGCGGGGCCCGGGCGGTGGTGGAAGGCTTCGACGCGGCCGAGGTACAGGATGTGGTCGCCGACCTCCAGGCGCTGCTCGGTGCGGCACTCGAACACAGCAGCGCAGTCGGTCAGCACGGGCAGGCCCTGCTGGCCGGGTTCGTGCGGCACGCCGTTGAACTTGTCCGGGACCGGGGTGGCGAAGCGGCGCGAGAGCGGCACCTGTTCAAGCGTCAGCACATTGATCACGAAGCGACCGCAGGCATCGAAAGCGGGCAGGCTGGGTGAGCTCGTGCGAAGGCTCCAGAGCACGATGGGCGGATCCAGCGATACCGAATTGAAGGAGTTGGCGGTGACGCCGACCGGACGGCTTGCCGTGTCCAGCGTGGTGACCACCGTGACGCCCGTTCCGAAAGCGCCGAGTGCCTGGCGGAGGTCGCGCGGATCGATGGTCTGCGATGGGTTGATCTGCGGTTTGTTGATCATGTGATTACTTTAACGTGATCAATTGATCTACAAAAGCCGGGGAAAACCCGGGCTTCCCGTCCCTTCGGGTGCGCGTGTCCCGAACGGTCAGTTGGAGGTGAGGGTGGCCGGCTCGCCGGGGGCGGTCTGCGGGCGGGATTCGTCGATCAGTCGCGGCAGCATCACGCGCGCGCCGATGAGGAAATGCTCGATCGTCATGGCGATCAGCTCATCGATGGGGTCGTCCACCGGCACGTCGAAGATCCACTCGCGCTGGCCGAAATAGAACACGCGCGCGTTGATGCTCCAGACCAGCTCGACCTCTTTCGTGCCGAGGGGCACTTCGTCCACGCTCGGCAGGCCGAACTCGTGCCGGAGTTCCACGGCGAGGGGTTCCAGGATGCGGCGGCGCAGGATGGCGAGGTACTTGCGGTTGATGTCCTCGCCCCGCAGGCCCGAGAACATGAAAATGCGCACCCAGTCGCGCGTGAGCGCGGCCTTGCTGTACTCGATGTACATGCGCGTGAGCCGCTCCTGCAGCGGCACGCTGCGGTCCTGGATGGTGGTTTCCCAGAAGGGATTCCAGCGGCCCATGTAGACCACCTCGAACACGCGATTGATCAGGGCTTCCTTGTTGGGGAAGTACTTGTAGAGCAGGGACTGCGTCACCCCCAGCCGTTTGGCCAGTTCGCGCGTGTCGCCCCCGAACCCGACCTCCGCGAAGAACCGCACGGCTTCTTCCGTGATGTGCGCTTCACGTTCGGCGGCACTCAGGCGTTTGGCGTGTGGGGAGGTCTTGCGGGTGGCCAAGGTGGGCTCGTGGTCAGGGCTGGGAAACGTCCAGCGGCTTGCGCTCGCGTACGGACGTCATGATAGCCTCGAGCGCCGCCACGTTGGCCAGCATCTCCCGGGGCGTCACGGGGTAGGGCGCCACGCCGCGCACCGCGCGCGCAAAGGCCTCGAGGTTGAGTCGCACCGAGGGCGCGGGCTCCGAGAAGCGGCGCGTCTGCGTCTGTCCGCGCAGGGTGGTGGTGATGTCCCAGCCGGTGGGATTCTCGGGGTGGGTGCGGTCGCGTATCTCGACCCAGCCTTTGGAGCCATAGACCGCGAAGCGGCCTTCGAATGGCGTGGCGAGCACGGCGCTGATCATGGCGTTGGCCCCGTTGGGAAAGCCCATCATGATGCCCAGCGTGTCGCCGTTGGCGAAGTCGGAGCCCAGCGTGGCCAGGCGCGCCCACAGGCTTTCGCAGGGGCCGAGGATGGCGATGCTGAGGTCCACGAGGTGGATGCCGGTGGCGGTGAGGGGGCCGACGGGTGCCAGCGTGTTCGACAGGCGCCAGTTGTCCTTGGGCAGGGCGAGAAATTTGTCCTGACTGAAGTTGGCTTCGATCTGCAGCACGGTGCCCAGCTCGCCGGAAGCAATGAGTTCACGCAGGGCCACCACTTCGGGCTCGAAGCGCCGCTCGTGCCCGATGCCCAGCACAAGATTGCGACGCTGGCATTCGGCCACGGCTGCGCGCGCATCTTCCAGGGTGAGGCACAGCGGTTTTTCGCAGAACACGTGCAAGCCGGCCTGCGCGGCCGCCACGATCTGTTGTGCGTGCTGCGGGTGGGGTGTGCAGAGGATGACCGCTTCCACACCGGGCTGCGCCAGCAACGCCGCCGGATCGCCGTGCAGCGGGACGCCTTCGAGCAGCGGGTCGTCGGCCATCGCGGCCAGCGCCTGGGGCTGGATTTCGGCCACGCCGGCCAGCTCCAGCCAGGGGGATGCGGCGATCTGCGCCGCGATGGTCTTGCCCCACCAGCCATAGCCAAGCAAGCCGATGCGAACAGGTTTTCCGGGGGTCTCCTGCATAAAAGTCTCCGTCTTTCCTGGTGTTGTGTTTAAACTATTTTAGCGAATTACAACAACCAGGAGATCAAATGAGCACCAAGAAACCGGCCTCTTCGGCCGCATCCACCGTTCGCGCAACCGCTTCCCGCTCCCCCCGTTCCACCGCCCCGGCACCTTCGCCTGCCCGCCAGCGCGTGGGCGTGGTGGGGCTGGGCATCATGGGTTCGGCCATGGCCGGCAACCTGCGCAAGGACGGCTTCGACGTGTGGGGCTTCGACCCCAGCCCGGCGGCCCGCAAGGCCCTCAAGGCCATGGGTGGAACCGTGTGCAAGAGCGCGACCGAACTCGCCGGCCTGGTCGACGTGGTCATCACCTCGTTGCCCGGCCCGGCCGCCATGCGGGACGCTGCGAGCGACCTGGCCGCTGGCGCCCGCAAGGGGCTGGTCGTGATCGAGACCAGCACCCTGGACATCGACGACAAGGCGCAGGCGCGCGATGTGCTCGCCAAGGCCGGTGCGGTGCTGCTGGACTGCCCACTCTCGGGCACCGGTGCGCAGGCGGCGGCCAAAGACCTCACGATCTACGCCAGTGGCCCGGCGGCGGCCATCCGAAAGGTGGAGCCCGTGTTCAAGGGTTTCACCAGTGCGCAATTCAACCTGGGCGCCTTTGGCAACGGCATGAAGATGAAGCTGATGGCCAACCTGCTCGTGGCCATCCACAACGTTTCCACCGCCGAGGCCCTGCTGCTGGGCCAGCGCTGGGGCATTTCGCCTGGCACGGCAGTGAAGGTACTGGCGGGCGGCGCCGGCGGCTCGCGCATGCTGCAGGTGCGCGGCCCGCAGATGGAGAACGAGGGCTGGAAGACGGTGACGATGAAGATTGCCGTCTGGCAGAAGGACATGAAGCTGATCGCCGCCGCGCTCAAGGAAACCGGCGTGCCGGCTCCCTTGTTTGCCGCCACCGTGCCGCTGTACGACGCAGCGATGGGCATGGGCCATGGCCTGCACGACACGGCGGCGGTGTTCGACGTGCTCGACCGCATGTCGCGGCCCGCTGCCTGATCGATCTTTTCAGAGGAGGCCCGAATGCCCATCTCGCTCAACCATTTCTCGATCCGCACCACCGATCTCGCCGCCACGAAGGCGTTCTACGTGAATCTGCTGGGGCTGCAAGAGGGGCCGCGTCCGGCATTTCCCTTCCCAGGGTATTGGCTGTACCAGGGACCGCTGGACGCCTATGCCAATGCCGCGGTACACGTGATCGGCATCGACCCGATCGAGCGCTCGGGCCTCGACAACTACCTTGGCGAGCGCGACACGGGCAGCCTCAAGGGCAGCGGTGCGGTGGACCATGTGGCGTTCTTTGCAACCGATCTCATCGGCATGCTGAAGCGCCTGCAGGCCGCCGGCATCGAGCCGCGCCAGCGCACCGTGCCCGGCGTCGGCCTGCACCAGTTGTTCCTGAACGATCCCAGCGGCGTGGTGGTCGAGCTGAACTACCCGATGGAAGAAAAGCAGGCGCTGGACCGCCAGTCGGTCGCGTGAGCGCCGGGAAGGAAAAGTCATGGCGCGCATAGTGGTGGTGGGCGGTTCGCTGGGCGGCTTGTTCGCCGCCAACGTGCTGCATCGCGACGGACACGACGTGACCGTGCTGGAGAAGGCGCGAGGTTCCATGGACGGGCGCGGTGCGGGCATCGTCTCGCACGATGCGCTGGAGGCAGCGCTGGGCCGTGCGGGACTCCGGACCGATGCGTCTCTCGGCGTGGCGGTGCCCGGTCGTGTGATGCTGCGCAGCGATGGCGCCATCGACACGCTGCTGGACATGCCCCAGGTGCTGACCTCGTGGAGCCGTCTGTACCACCTGCTGCTGGCCGCCTTTCCGGCCGAGCGCTACGTGCAGGGAGCGATGGTGACGCAGTTTGTCGATGGCCCCGATGGTGTGGAGGTGCAGGCGGACTGCGGCGGCGTGCCGCGCCGCTGGGAGGGGGATCTGCTCGTGGCCAGCGATGGCATCCGTTCCACCGTGCGACAACGCTGTTTTCCTGACGCGCAACCGCGCTATGCCGGCTACGTCGCCTGGCGCGGCGTGTGTGAGGAGTCCGTGCTGTCGCAACACACGCTGGAGACGCTGTTTCCCCGGTTCGGTTTCTGCATGACCGACAGCGAACAGATCATCGGCTACCCCGTCGCGGGCCCGCGCAACGACCTGACGCCGGGGCGACGTGCATACAACTTCGTCTGGTACCGCCCGGTGCCGATGGGCGAAGCGCTGGCCCGGCTCATGACCGATGCCGACGGCGTGCACCATCCGCAGGGTGTACCGCCCAACCGCGTGTCCTGGCGCCACATTGCCCACGCTCGCCAGGACGCTGCACGCCTGCTTGCGCCCCAGTTTGCCGAAGTGATCGAGAAGACCGCGCAACCCTTCTTCCAGCCGATCTACGACCTGCAGTCCGAACGCCTGTGCGCTGGCCGTGTCGCCCTGATGGGTGACGCCGCGTTCGTGGCCCGCCCGCACATCGGGATGGGCGTGACGAAGGCCGCCGAAGATGCGGTGGCCCTGGCCGGCGCACTGCGGGAGTACGGTGCTACGCTCGAGGCGCTGCGGGCCTATGAACGCCTGCGCCGTCCCGCCGGCCAGCTGGCGGTGGCGCGCGCCCGCTGGCTGGGTGGTTACATGGAGCAGGCCGCCAGTTCCGGCGAGCCGGCTGCCCCCGTTGCAAGTGCCGCGCAGCGCGCGCACCAGACCCTTCACGAGACGGCCATCGACCTCGGCCGGTATGGCCACCTGTCCGCCTTCAAGACAACGAACGCATGAGCATCGACCGCCTTCCCCCGATTCCTGCCGACAACTGGTCCACCGAACAGCGCGCCTGCGCCGAGGAGATCATCGCGGGCCCGCGCCGCGCCGTGATCGAGCCCTTTGTGCCGATGCTGCGCAGCCCCGAACTGTGCACCCATGCCCAGCGCATGGGCGAGTACCTGCGCTACCGCAGCGCGATCGGCCTTCGGTTGTCGGAGTTGGCCATCCTGCTCACGGCGCGGCACTGGAACCAGCAGGTCGAATGGTCGATCCACGCGCCCATCGCCCTGCGGGAGGGCGTCAACCCGGCCGTGGTGGACGCCATTTCCGAACGCCGCGAGCCGCCGTATGAACGCGAAGACGAAAGGCTGGTGCATGCGGTGGTGCGCCAGTCGCTCGAGGACCGCAAGGTGGCTGACGCGACATGGCGCGATGCGGTGCAGGCGTTCGGCGAACAGGGCGTGATCGATCTGCTCGGCATTGCCGGCTACTACACCCTGCTGTCGTTCGTCATGAACGGCGCCCAGACCCCGCCCACGCCCGGGCTGGAGATGCGCCTGGCACCCTGAGCGCGGCGCCACTGGCAGCCCCGGCTGTCAGGAGCGGGTGCGGGATTGGCTAGAATGGCGGGTTGCCATGTCGGGCGGGCCCGCTGCCGTGCGCGGCCGCTCTGGCGGGACTCGCAGTCCCCCTGCAGACCACCCCACCTGACGAAACCGTTTCCGAGGCCCGGCCGCTCCGAGCTGGCCGACCAACATTCCTTTGGAGAAATCCCATGACCGTGACCGTTGAAACCCTGGAAAAGCTCGAGCGCAAGATCACGCTGACGCTGCCGGCCGATGTGATCCAGAACGAGGTGTCCAGCCGCCTCAAGCGCATTGCGCGCGACGTGAAGATGGACGGCTTCCGTCCCGGCAAGGTGCCGATGAACGTCGTGGCCCAGCGCTATGGCTACTCGGTGCACTACGAAGTCATGAACGACAAGGTGGGTGAAGCTTTCGCCACGGCCGCCAACGAGGCCCAGCTCCGCGTGGCCGGCCAGCCCAAGATCACCGAGAAGGAAGGCGCGCCCGAAGGCCAGCTGACCTTCGACGCCGTGTTCGAGGTGTACCCCGAAGTCAAGATCGAAGACCTGTCCACCGCCACGGTGGAGAAGGTGTCTGCCGAGGTGGACGACGCCGCCATCGACCGCACGCTCGAAATCCTGCGCAAGCAGCGCCGCACCTTTGCGCAGCGCGCGCAAGACCAGGCTGCCCAGGACGGTGACCGAGCCACCATCGACTTTGCCGGCAAGATCGACGGCGAGCCGTTCGAAGGTGGCAAGGCCGAAGCCTTCCAGTTCATCGTCGGCGACGGCCAGATGCTCAAGGAGTTCGAAGATGCCGTGCGCGGCATGAAGACCGGCGAGTCCAAGACATTCCCGCTGGTGTTCCCGGCCGACTACCACGGCAAGGACGTGGCAGGCAAGACGGCCGACTTCCTGGTCACGGTCAACAAGCTCGAAGCGGCGAACCTGCCCGCCGTGGACGAGGCATTCGCCAAGTCCCTGGGCATCGCCGACGGCACGGTGGAAGGCCTGCGTGCCGACATCCGCAAGAACCTGGAGCGCGAAGTCAAGTTCCGCCTGCAGGCCCGCAACAAGCAGGCGGTGATGGATGCCCTGGTGTCCAAGGCCGAGCTGGATCTGCCCAAGTCGGTGGTGCAGTCCGAGCTGGATCGCCTGGTCGAAGGCGCTCGTGCCGATCTCAAGCAGCGCGGTGTCAAGGACGCCGACAAGGCGCCCATCCCCGAGGACCTGTTCCGCCCTCAAGCCGAGCGCCGCGTGCGCCTGGGCCTGGTGGTTGCCGAGCTGGTGCGCGCCAATGAACTGCACGCCAGGCCGGAGCAGATCAAGGCCCACATCGAGGAACTGGCAGCTTCCTATGAAAAGCCCGCTGACGTCGTGCGCTGGTACCAGGGCGACAACCGCCGCATGGCCGAAGTCGAAGGCATCGTGATCGAGAACAACGTCACCGAGTTCGTGCTCTCGAAGGCACAGGTCACCGACAAGACGGTCAGCTTCGACGAGCTGATGGCGCAGGCCTGACCTCCGGCTGCGGCCGTCAAAGAGAAGGGCGGAGCGATCCGCCCTTTCTTTTTCGGGTTTGCTCCCCATCTGGGGAGAGCCCGCAGCCCTGCGGCCGTTCCGGTCTTGCGGCCGGTGGACGTGGGGTTCCATGGGGTTGGTTACAGTAGTGGCATGGCAAGCATCAACATACGGAGTCACGCATGAGCGCAATGGACATTCAAGGTTTGGGCATGGTGCCCATGGTCATCGAGCAGTCGGGCCGCGGCGAGCGGGCGTACGACATCTACTCGCGCCTGCTCAAGGAGCGCGTGATTTTCCTGGTGGGGCCGGTGAACGACCAGTCGGCCAACCTGGTCGTGGCCCAGTTGCTGTTCCTTGAGAGCGAGAACCCGGACAAGGACATTTCTTTCTATATCAACTCGCCTGGTGGCTCCGTGAGTGCCGGCATGGCGATCTTCGACACGATGAATTTCATCAAGTCCGACGTGTCCACGCTGTGCGTGGGCATGGCCGCCAGCATGGGCGCTTTCCTGCTGGCCGCGGGCGCCAAGGGCAAGCGTTTCGCGCTGCCCAACTCCAAGGTCATGATCCACCAGCCGCTGGGCGGCACCCAGGGCCAGGCCACGGAAATCGAGATCCACGCCCGCGAAATCCTCAAGACACGCGAGCAGCTCAACAAGATCCTCGCTGAGCGTACCGGGCAACCGCTCGAGAAGATCGAGCGCGACACCGAACGCGACTACTACCTGTCGGCCGCCGAATCGGCCGAATACGGTCTCATCGACAAGGTCATTGAAAAGCGTCCCGGCTCCGCCGCCTGAGGCTCACCGGATTTGACCGTCCACAGGCCTCCAAACCGGGGAGATCGTGCCAAAACCGGCGCTTTTCCCCCGTTTGGACCCTGTGGGGCTTGAACTATCATTGTTGTTACCGCTTCATCCGACCTTCCAGACCTATGGCCGACAAAAAAGCCGCCTCCAGTGAAAAAGCGCTCTACTGCTCGTTCTGCGGGAAGAGCCAGCACGAGGTGAAGAAGCTGATCGCCGGCCCCTCGGTGTTCATCTGCGATGAATGCATCGATCTGTGCAACGACATCATCCGTGACGAACTGCCCGGTCTCGAATCGGTCAAGGCCTCTGGCGACGACGTTCCCACGCCGGCTCAGTTGAAGGCCAACCTGGACAACTACGTCATCGGGCAGCAAGCCGCCAAGCGCGCCCTGGCCGTGGCGGTCTACAACCACTACAAGCGCCTGCGGCACAAGGTCGCGGCGCGCAAGGACGATGTCGAACTGGCCAAGAGCAACATCCTGCTGATCGGGCCCACCGGTTCGGGCAAGACGCTGCTGGCGCAGACCATGGCGCGCATGCTCAATGTGCCGTTCGTGATGGCCGATGCCACCACGCTGACCGAAGCCGGCTACGTGGGCGAGGACGTGGAAAACATCGTCGCCAAGCTGCTGCAGAGCTGCAACTACGACGTCGAACGCGCACAGCAGGGCATCGTCTACATCGACGAAATCGACAAGATCACCCGCAAGTCCGACAACCCGTCGATCACCCGCGACGTGTCGGGCGAGGGCGTGCAGCAAGCGCTGCTCAAGCTGATCGAAGGCACCATGGCTTCCGTGCCACCGCAGGGTGGGCGCAAGCACCCCAACCAGGACTTCCTGCAGGTCGATACGACCAACATCCTTTTCATCTGCGGCGGTGCTTTTGCCGGACTTGAAAAGATCATCGAAAACCGCACCGAGGCGTCTGGCATCGGTTTCGGTGCCGTGGTCAAGAGCAAGAAGCAGCGCAGCCTCACGGAGGCCTTCAAGGAGATCGAGCCGGAAGACCTGATCAAGTTCGGGCTGATTCCCGAACTGGTCGGCCGTGTGCCGGTCATCGCCGCGCTGTCGGAGCTCAGCGAGGACGCTCTGGTGGAGATCCTCACCGAGCCGAAGAATGCTGTCGTCAAGCAGTTCTCCCGCCTGCTGTCGATGGAAGGTGCCGAACTCGAAGTGCGACCGGCCGCCCTCAAGGCGATCGCGCGCAAGGCGCTGGCGCGCAAGACCGGTGCCCGTGGCCTGCGTTCAATCCTGGAAAACGCGCTGATCGACACCATGTTCGATCTGCCAGGCATGAGCAATGTTGAGAAAGTGGTGGTTGATGAATCGACCATAGAGGAAAACAAGCCGCCCCTGCTGGTGTACCGAGAGGCGGCCAGGCAGGCCTGACGCCCTGCCGAGTGGGTCAGGCCCATCAACCCCCTCATGGAGTGATTGGTTGATATCGCTCGCTCCAACCCCATTTACCCGTTTTAGCCGAGGTTGAAATGTCCGGACAGACTCCTCTTCCCAGCACGCCGGTTGAACTGCCGCTTCTGCCCCTGCGCGATGTGGTCGTTTTCCCACACATGGTCATTCCGCTGTTCGTCGGCCGGCCCAAGAGCATCAAGGCCCTTGAATCCGCCATGGAGGCGGAGCGCCGCATCATGCTGGTGGCTCAGAAAGCCGCCGCCAAGGACGAGCCTTCGACCGAAGACATGTTCGAGATGGGTTGCGTCGCGACCATCCTGCAGATGCTCAAGCTGCCCGACGGCACGGTCAAGGTGCTCGTCGAAGGGGTGCAGCGCGCCAAGGTGCTCACCATCCGTGACGGCGAAAGCCATTTCATTGCCAGCGTGAACCCCGTTGATCCGGCGGTGGAGCGGGCGGACGTGCAATCCAACGAACTGGAAGCACTGCGCCGCGCCGTGATGCAGCAGTTCGACCAGTACGTCAAGCTCAACAAGAAAATCCCGTCGGAAATCCTCACGTCGATCTCCAGCATCGATGACGCGGGCCGGCTGGCCGATACCATCGCGGCACACCTGCCGCTCAAGCTTGAATCCAAGCAGGTGGTGCTGGACCTCGACCCGGTCAACAAGCGCCTGGAAAACCTCTTCGAGCAGCTCGAACGCGAGGTCGACATCCTCAATGTCGACAAGAAGATCCGCGGCCGCGTGAAGCGCCAGATGGAGAAGAACCAGCGTGACTTCTATCTGAACGAGCAGGTCAAGGCCATTCAGAAGGAACTCGGTGAGGGCGAAGAGGGCGCCGACATCGAGGAGATCGAAAAGAAGATCAAGGCCGCCAAGATGCCCGCCGAGGCGCGCAAGAAGGCTGAAGCCGAATTCAAGAAGCTCAAGCTGATGTCGCCCATGTCGGCAGAAGCCACCGTGGTGCGCAACTACATCGATGCGCTGGTCGGCCTGCCCTGGAGCAAGAAGACCAAGATCAAGCATGACCTTGCGCACGCCGAAGCGGTGCTGAACGAAGACCACTACGGCCTTGAGAAGGTCAAGGACCGCATCCTCGAATACCTCGCGGTGCAGCAGCGTGTGGACAAGGTCAAGGCCCCCATCCTGTGCCTGGTGGGCCCTCCCGGTGTGGGCAAGACATCGTTGGGGCAATCCGTGGCGAAGGCCACGGGGCGCAAGTACGTGCGCATGGCCCTGGGGGGCATGCGCGACGAGGCCGAGATTCGCGGCCACCGCCGCACCTACATCGGTGCCATGCCGGGCAAGGTGCTGCAAAGCCTGAACAAGGTCGGTACCCGCAACCCGCTCTTCCTGCTCGACGAAATCGACAAGCTGGGCACGGATTTCCGGGGTGACCCGTCGAGTGCGCTGCTTGAGGTGCTCGATCCCGAACAGAACCACACCTTCGGCGATCACTACATCGAGGTTGACTTCGACTTGTCTGACGTGATGTTCGTGGCCACGTCGAATTCCATGAACATTCCGCCAGCGCTGCTGGACCGCATGGAAGTGATCCGCCTCTCGGGCTACACGGAAGACGAGAAGACGAATATCGCGATTCGCTACCTGCTGCCCAAGCAGATCAAGAACAACGGCATTCGCGAAGGCGAGCTGGAGCTGAACGAGGATGCGGTGCGTGACATCGTGCGCTACTACACCCGCGAAGCGGGTGTGCGTTCGCTCGAGCGTGAGCTGTCCAAAATCTGCCGCAAGGTCGTCAAGGGCCTGCTGCTCAAGAAGTACACCCCGACGGTGGTGGTGACCGCAGACAACCTCAGTGAATTCCTTGGCGTGCGCAAGTTCAGCTATGGCCGGGCCGAGGCGCAGAACCAGGTAGGCCAGGTGGTGGGACTGGCATGGACGGAAGTGGGAGGCGATCTGCTGACCATCGAAGTGGCCACCATGCCAGGCAAGGGTGTGATTACGCGCACGGGCTCTCTGGGTGACGTGATGAAAGAGTCTGTCGAAGCCGCTCGTACGGTGGTCCGCAGCCGTGCCCGCATGCTGGGCATCAAGGACGAGCAGTTCGACAAGCGCGACATCCACATCCACGTGCCCGACGGTGCAACCCCCAAGGACGGTCCGAGCGCGGGTGCCGCGATGACGACGGCACTGGTGTCCGCCATCACCGGCATTCCGGTGCGCGCCGATGTCGCGATGACGGGCGAGATCACCCTGCGCGGCGAAGTCACGGCCATCGGTGGCCTAAAGGAGAAGATGCTCGCGGCGCTGCGCGGGGGTATCAAGACGGTCATCATCCCTGAAGAGAACGTCAAGGATCTCGCGGAGATCCCGGACAACGTGAAGCAGGGACTCGAGATCGTTCCGGTGAAATGGATCGACAAAGTGCTGTCGATTGCGCTGGAGCGCCAGCCGGTGCCGCTCACGGAAGAGGAAGTCGCGGCGCAACTCGCGGCTGCGAATGTGAGCAAGCCGGGCAGCGCGCCTGATGCCGTGAAGCACTGATCAAAAATTTGGGGGCGAACTTGAAAGAGGCCCAATTTTCAGGTTAGAATCATGGCTTACCGAAATGCAGCGGCAGACGGTAAAAAATGCGGGAATAGCTCAGTTGGTAGAGCGCAACCTTGCCAAGGTTGAGGTCGCGAGTTCGAACCTCGTTTCCCGCTCCAATTTATGATCTACAGACTTCCACTGACGTCTGTAAGTCATTGAAAAGAGGAGCTTCGGCTCCTTTTTTCATTCCAGCGAAAGCCACGGAAGTCCACTGACAGCCACCATTTTTGAGGCCAAAAACAAGGCCAAAGAATGCGGGTCGTGCCGGTTCCGGGTTGTTGCTGGGGTTGGATCGGGATGACAAGCAGCATCGGGCCTAAGTCCAAGACTTAGGAGCTTGATGATGACACTCTCTGATCTGACCGTGCGGCAAGCCAAGGCCGCCGAGAAAACCTACAGCATCCCCGACACCGATGGCCTCGGCCTGGTGGTCGCCCGCACCGGCGGCAAGTCGTGGCATTTGCGCTATTACTGGCTCGGCAAGCAAAAGCGCATCTCCCTGGGGAACTACCCCGAGATCGGTTTGCGCGAAGCGCGCACCTTGCGCGACGAAGCCCGGGCGCTTCTGGCAAAGGGCGTCAACCCCCATACCGATCGGAAACAGAAGCGACACGCGGTCAAGCTTGCGGCCGACTACACCTTCAAGGCCGTCTTCGATGCGTGGGTCGAGCATCGCCGCAAGGAAATCAAGGAGGGCAGGAACAGCACGCTGTCGCAGATCCTGCGGATCTTCAACAAGGACGTGCTGCCTAGCCTCAAGCAGATGTCGATCTACGACATTCGCCGGCCCCAACTCCTGGGCGTCCTGGCGAGGATCGAGGAGCGCAAGGCGTTCACCACTGCCGAGAAGGTCCGCACCTGGCTGGGGCAGTTGTTCCGCTATGCCCTCGTCATCGTGGAGGGGCTGGAAGCCAATCCGGCCTCCGACCTGGACGTGGTGGCCGAGCCCAAGCCCCCGGTGAACCACAACCCCTACCTGCATCTTCCGGAGCTTCCCGAGTTCCTGCACAAGCTCAGGCTCTACAACCCTCGTGGTTGGCAGACCCAACTCGGCATCCGGCTGCTGTTCCTGACCGGCGTGCGTACCGGCGAGCTGCGGCTGGCGACCCCGGACCAGTTCGATCTCGACCGTGGCCTGTGGATCATCCCGCCGCAGATCGTCAAGCAACTCCAGGACGAGATGCGCAAGGCCGGCAAGCGCCCGCAGGACGTTCCGCCCTACATCGTGCCGTTGTCCGTGCAGGCCATCGAGATCGTGCGCTACCTGTTGGGTGTGATGAGGCCGGCTCAGGTCCATCTGCTCACGCACCGCAGCGAACTCAAGAAGCGCATCAGCGAGAACACCCTCAACGCGGCCTTGAAACGAATGGGCTACAAGGATCAACTGACCGGTCACGGCATCCGCGGAACCATCTCGACGGCGCTCAACGAGATCGGCTATCCCAAGATTTGGGTGGACGCGCAGCTTTCGCACTCGGACCCGAACAAGGTGAGTTCGGCCTACAACCACGCCAAGTATGTTGAGCCGCGCCGCCGGATGATGCAGGACTGGGCGGATCGTCTCGATCTGCTCGAACAGGGCCAAGTGGAAGCGGCCAGCGCGCATCTGACGATGCGTATCGACGGGGTGCCGGCGATGGCGGAAACTGAGGACGTGGTGGACGCGGTCCCCATGGTGGCCGAGCCCGCTTCCCCTGGCGTCCCGCCGATGGTGGCCACGCCCATCGTCGTGACCCCGAACAGTGGCGAGATCACGTTCCAGCGGCTGTCGCAGGTGCCGCCACCGCCGACGCATGCTCCGGAGCCGGAAGTCTCCGCAATCCAGCGGGAGCGCGAGGAAATGCTGGCCATGTACGAGTCGCCGAACAATCTGCCGGTGCCGCTGTTCGGCAAGCTGGCCGGAAAGTCCAAGGACCAGATCAACCGGGAGCTGAAAGCCGGCAAGCTACTGTCCATCAGCCTGGGCAATCGGGGGCAGCGGGTTCCCGACTGGCAACTGGTGCCGCTCAAGCACAAGCTGGCTCAGGTGCTCATGAATCAATGTCCGCGGGCGGACTCGTGGGATCTGTATCGCATGCTCACCCGGCCACATCCGGACCTGGGTGATCGTGCCGCCATCGACATCGTGACGCCAAGCAATCTGGGCATGGTCGTCCGGGTCATCGCGGCCACCCACCAGCAGACAGGTGCGTCTGAGGCTGGCTTGCCGCCGAGGCTCATCCCCGAGGACGTCCAGCAGAGCGTTCGTCGGCTGGTGGACAGCGCTGCGATGCTTGAGACGGCGTAATCCGAGGTTCGACGGTACCGTGGCCAGCGGCACCATTCCTGTCGCTGACCACTGCATTTCGCCTTATTGCAACGATGTGCCCGAGCGCACCACGACGGCGTACAGATCGGCAATCGTCGCCAACGCGCCCTCATGCAGCACCTCGGCCGACACATTCACCACGCCCCTTCGGATGGGCCGCGTCGCGCATGCATCGGCCACCACGGTGGGCTGGTTGCCGCGTAGAAACGCACCCTCGGCGGTGAACGTCACGCACATGTGAGTCATTAATCCCATGACGATGACCTGTTTGTTACCGGCCGCCTCAACGCGCTCGCCCAAATCGGTGCCGACGAATGCATTGGGCGCCGTCTTGACGACCACGGGCTCGTTGGACAGCGGCGCGACGGCGGGATGAATCTGCCGATCTTGGCGGCGAGGTCGTAGGGCGAGCCCTCTCCACCATCGTGAACGACATGGATGCTGTTGGTGCCGGCGGCGCGCGCCCGGGTCAACAGTTCAGATGCCGAAGCCAGCGCCGGCTGCCAGCCGGCCAGTTCCATGACGCCGCGCGTGTAGGTGTTCTGGTAGTCCACGAGGATCAAGGTGGCACCGTCTAACGTGGCCGGTGTGGGGTCCAGTCCGTTGAGCTGGCGCAGCGTGGTCGAGGAGTTCATGGTTGTACTTCCTTGAATGGGAAATGGAGGATCCGGCCATCAGAAATGACCGCCTCGTCATGCTAGAAGCGCAGCGGAATGTCGGCAATGTCATCTAACATGTAGATTCAGACATTGCGGTGCGCGGGCACCCACGGAGCTTGCAGCATGGCAAACATCAAGCGCCTCATCGTCATGGTGCTGTTCGAGCACGTCTATCTGCTGGACGTGACCGGTCCGGCCGAGGTGTTCTCACTTCTTCAGCGCGAGATGGACGAGCCGACGGGCTACGAGGTGGTGTTGGCGGCTGCGACGCTTGCGCCCGTCATGACTTCGGCCGGTGTGCGTGTACTGCCCGATACGACATTCGCCGACCTCGCCCCCCGTAGGATCGACACCCTCGTGGTGCCGGGCGCGGTCGAGGTCGATGCGCAGCGACGCGTGCGCGCCGTCGTAGCGCCTTCGGTGGTGGTATCTGTGAGGGCGCTTGCAGGCCATACCCGACGCCTCGCGTCCGTGTGCGTGGGCGCGCATGTCCTGGCTGCGGCAGGCCTGCTCGAAGGCCGTCGTGTCACCACACATTGGTCCACCGCGCAACAACTCGCTGACGAGCACCCGGAGGTCAAGGTGGATGCCGACCCGATCTTCATCCGCGACCGTGATGTCTGGACCGGCGCCGGCCTGACCGCCTGTCTGGACCTGGCCTTGGCTTTGGTCGCCGATGACTTCGGCGAGCGGTTGGCGCTGCGCGTGGCGCGCCAACTGGTGATGTTCCTAAAGCGCCCGAGTGGGCAAAGCCAATTCAGTGCCTCGCTGGAACCGGCGTCCAAGACCCGGCGCATGGATGCGCTGCGCCACTACATCATGCGCTGCATCGGTAAGCCCATGAGCATCGCGGAACTGGCCGAACAGGCACATGTAAGCGATCGGCAACTGACCCGCATCTTCAAGACGGAATTGAACATGACGCCGGCCGCTTACATTGAATCGGTGCGCGTGGAGATGGCGCGCAATCGGTTGGAAACCACCGACGAACCGCTTGAACGGATTGCCACAACCTGCGGCTTCAATACCACTGACGCGCTCAACCGCGCATTCCGCAGGACCCTGGGCACCACGCCGGCCGAGTACCGCAGCCGGTTCAGGACAGTGTGCTGATCGCGCCCGCCTCGCCTGTCACTATCAGATCGTAACTGCAACCTGCAGCGCTCTGCGCTCGAACCGCTCGGTCGCCGGAGTGGCTTGTACGTAGGGCCGCTGGAGGTACGTCACGACCTCGTAGGGGCCGTCGGCGAGCGATCGCATACTGAGTCCCCATCCGTGAGCGCGCTCGATGCGCGATTGCGTAGAGATTCCCACGCCATAGCCTGCGGCGACCTTGAGCGCCAGCATCTCGAAGGAAGCCACGTACTGCGTGCTCTGCTGCCTCACCGCAGGAAGTGAAGACAACCGCTGATCCAGCAAAGGGCAACTCTCTGCCTGCCAGCGGAAGACAGGGTGATCCAGCAAATCGGCGATCGCGAGCTTGGCGTGATCCATCAAGGAGGATCGCAACGGCATAGCAACTGCCATGTGCTCGATCCACAAGGGTTGTGTATGGAGAGCCGAATCGGTCGCTCCTTGAAGCGACATCGCTGCGTCGTAATGGCCATCCTTCAGTCCCGCAAGAATCTCGTCACCTCTGACCTCAAGGAGCGCTATGGTGACCTCTGGCTCTTCGGCGCGTTGGAGCGCAAGCAGGTCCGAAAGCCTCGATGACGTTACGCCTGGCGCTATCGCAAGCCTGAGATGGGGAGGTTGGCTGATGACGGTGGGCATGTGAGCCTATAAAAGCGAAAAAGCAGATCAGGTTCAGCCAACATGAATTAATAGAGTGAAGTTTAACGTCTATAACTTTAACGTGGTTAATTTTTGCGGATTATTCGACGCTTCTGCTGATGCAGAAGCCCACTGAAGTCCCCTCGATTTCCTGAGCCAGTCAGAAGTAGAGGTTGGGGAACAGTTGACGTTCCCCCGGAAACAGGACAGTTCTGAACTACAGGCTGGCCGCTTCGTTGGGTTGAACTGACCTGCTGTTGACGAACTCATTCGGGGTCAGGTTGCCGAGCGAGCTGTGTGGACGGTGGTGGTTGTAGTCGTCCTGC
>QFCS01000422.1_pt1 | contig 53684 bp, 43 predicted proteins | sample 3576561 | NCBI WGS metagenome assembly QFCS01 | reverse complement strand
GCGGACGTTCCCTCTTCGTCATGCTGAACTTGTTTCAGCATCCATGGCCGAACCTCTCGGTCAGCGTTACGCCGAAGGAAACGGCGGGCCATGGACCCTGAAACAAGTTCAGGGTGACGAGATAAGAAACGGCTGATGTCGCTCGTTAGCCACCAAGCCCGCCGGCTCTTACTCCCGCGCCCCGAACAGCGCCGTCCCCACCCGCACATGCGTCGCGCCGAGCATCACGGCGGTTTCGTAATCGCTGCTCATCCCCATCGAGCGCAGCGGCCGGACATGGCGCTCGGCCAGTTCGTCGAGCAACGCGAAATAGGGTGCGGGCTCGATGTCGGCGGGCGGGATCGCCATCAGGCCGTCGATCTTCAAACCCGCCGTGACCGCTTCGGCGAGCAGCGCGGGCAGGTCGCGCACCGCGCAGCCGCCCTTCTGCTCCTCGTCGCCGATATTGACCTGCACGAAAAGCTGCGGCCGCCTGCCGGTCTTTTCGCAGGCTTTGGCGAGTGCCTGCACCAGCGACGAACGGTCGACCGAATGGATCGCGTCGAACAGCATCACCGCTTCCTCGGCCTTGTTCGACTGGAGCTGGCCGATCAGGTGGAGTGTGATGTCCGCGGTTTCGGCCCGCAGCGCGGGCCATTTCGCCGCCGCCTCCTGCACGCGATTCTCGCCGAAATGGCGCTGGCCCGCCGCGATCAGCGGCCGGATCGCGTCGGCGTCGTGGGTCTTCGACACCGCGATCAGGCAGATATCCGCAGGCTTGCGCTGCGCGCGCTTCGCCGCGTCCGCGATTGCGGTCTTCACGTCGGCCAGCCGTTCCGCCGCGTCATCCATATGTTCGTCCTCGCAGGGGGCGCGTTGCGCGCGCTCGCCACGCGCCTATAGGAAGGGCGATGGTTCCGCGCCACCCTCTTGCCCGCAAGCCTGCTCCCGGATGGCCGCGTGCCTGGCTGTTCAGCGACGAGCGGGCGGCTGCGGGCATCGCTGAACTCGCCGCGATCCTGCCCCCCGGCAGCGGCATCGTCTTTCGCCACGACCGGCTCGCACCTGGCGCACGCTGGCGGATGTTCCGGCGGCTGGCGCGAATCGCGCGGTCGCGGAAGCTGCTGTTGCTGCTCGCCGGACCGTCTGCACTCGCGAAGCGCTGGGGCGCTGATGGCGTCCATCTCCGCCAGCCGCTCGCGCGCCGCGCGGCGGCGGCGCATCGGCTCGGCCTGCTCGCGGCCATGCCGGTCCACGACGGGCGCGAAGCGCGCGCCGCGCGCCGCGCGGGCGCCGACGCGGCCTTCGTCTCGCCGCTCTACCCGACGCGCTCGCATCCAGGCGCGCCGGTACTCGGGCGCGCGGCATGGTTGCGGCTTGCGCGGCTGGCGGGGACGCAGGCCGTCGCGCTCGGCGGCATGACCCCGGCGCGGGCGCGGGCGCTGCGGCTGGCGGGCGCGCGCGATGCCGGCTGGGCGGCGATCGATAGCTGGGATGAAAAGGCCGCGCGGCGGCGGACGCGTCAGAAGCGGAAGGCGGTTCCGACGTAGACGGCCTGGCTGTCGCGGCGCGAATCGGTCAGCGGCTGGACGCGTTCGTCGGTGCGATAACGAACGCCCGCCGTGACATCGAGATTCCTGGTCAGGCGATAGCTGCTCACGACATCGACATTCTGATCGTCGCCGGGCGCGGTGATGCGGTCGGTCGCGCCGGCCGGATCGCTCGCATGGCTGGTGACGCGCGTCGCGAAGCGCGACTTGCGCTCGGCCTGCTCGGGCGCCTTGGCGACCGGCAGATTGCGAAGGTCGACCCCGCGCGGCAGCGCCGGGGTGACGAATTTCTGGAAGCCGACCGATGCGCCGAGATTATAAGCGACCGGCGTGATCGCGATCGGCATGTTGGTGCGGCCCGTCGCCGCCAGCGCGGCGGTGCGCGCGGCGCTCGATGCGTCGTCGCGGGCGCGGATGACTACGGTGATGGCCCGGTTCTCACGGGTCCGGTCGGTGATCGCGGGCGTGAAGCTGAAGCTCCGCCGCGCTTCCGCCGACATCTTGTTATAGCGCGCGATCAGGCGCTGATCGCCCGAAGCGGGCGTGAACTGGCCGAGCAGGCTTTCGGACAAATGGGTATCGCGGGCGCGGTCGGCGCGGGTCATCGCGGCGAGGGCAGGGGGCAGCGCGACCGAAATCGCCGCGGCGGCGAACAGCCCTGCTTTCCAGAAATGTCGCGGCTTGCGCGCCATCATTCTGCGACTCCATCCCCAATCGACTCGTCAGATAGGCCTCTGGTCCGGATAATTCCAGTGCTTAGCGAACGAATCATCACGCCGCTCGGGCTTTTCGCCGGAGTTGTTGCGCGAACACCACAGTGCGGCCCCAGGATGAGCGGCCAAGATGAGCGGGGGGTGAACGGCCGGAAAGACGCGATTGCCGCGCTTGCCGGACGGCGGCAAGGGCGATAGAGACGCCTCGACGATTTTTAGCACGCGCCCCCTTTGCGGCGCCCAAGATAAGGTGTTCCGGCATGTCCAAGCTTTCCGCCCTTGCCTCGCGCTCGGCAGCGCTCGCTCTGCTCGGGGTCGCGGCGCTCGGCCTTTCGGCTTGCGGCGGCAAGGAGCGGCCAAAGGCCGATCTCGCGGCGTCGCAGGTGACGACGATCGGGGTGAATAGCTATCTCTGGCGCGCTTCGCTCGATGCGCTGTCGTTCATGCCGCTGCTCCAGGCCGATAGTTCGGGCGGGGTGATCATCACCGACTGGTATGCGAATCCGGCGAATCCGGGCGAGCGGATGAAGGTCACCGTGTCGATTCTCGACCGCGATCTGCGCGCCGACGCGCTCCGCGTCGCCGCCTCGCGCCAGGTGTCGCAGGGCGGCGCCTGGGTCGATGCGCCGGTGCAGGCGGCGACGGTGCAGAAGCTCGAGGAAATCATCCTCACCCGCGCCCGCGACCTGCGCCGCGGCGCGATCGAAGGCTAATCCTCCGGCGCGGGGCCGCGCCGACAGACAGACAACGGGGTAACCGACCACATGACCCGCGAAACGCGCTTTGGCGCTTTGGCCGCCGATGCCCGCTGGCAGGCGGCATGGGATGCCGCGAACAGCTTTGCGACCAATGAATCGGGCGACAAGCCCAAGGCCTATATCCTCGAGATGTTCCCCTATCCGTCGGGGCGCATCCATATGGGGCATGTCCGCAACTATGCGATGGGCGATGTGCTGGCGCGCTTCAAGCGGATGACCGGGCACGACGTCCTCCATCCGATGGGCTGGGACGCGTTCGGGATGCCGGCGGAAAACGCCGCGATGGAAAAGGGCGTCCACCCCGGCGGCTGGACCCGCGACAATATCGCCGCGATGCGCGCCCAATTGAAACGCCTCGGCCTCGCGATCGACTGGAGCCGCGAGCTCGCGACGTGCGAACCCGACTATTATGGGCAGGAACAGGCGCTGTTCCTCGACATGTTCGCCGCGGGGCTCGTCACGCGCAAGGAAAGCTACGTCAACTGGGACCCGGTCGATAGGACCGTGCTCGCCAACGAGCAGGTGATCGACGGCCGCGGCTGGCGGTCGGGCGCGCTGGTCGAAAAGAAGAAATTGTCGCAGTGGTTCCTCAAGATCACCGACTTCGCCGACGATCTCCTCGCAGGCCTGGACGGCCTTGACAAATGGCCCGACAAGGTGCGGCTGATGCAGGAAAACTGGATCGGCAAGTCGCAGGGGCTGGAGTTCTCGTTCAGGCTCGCGGGCGGCGCGCCGGGTTTCGACGTCTTCACGACGCGCCCCGACACCCTGTTCGGCGCCAGCTTCGCGGCGATCTCGCCCGACCATCCGCTGGCAGAACGCCTCGCGAAGGATTCGCCCGAACTGGCTGCCTTCATCGCCGAATGCCGCCGCCAGGGCACGTCCGCGGAGCAATTGGAGGCCGGCGAGAAGCTGGGCTTCGACACCGGTCTCGCGGTCGAGCATCCGCTCGATCCCGACTGGCATTTGCCGGTGTGGGTCGTGAACTATGTGCTGATGGATTATGGCACCGGCGCGATCTTCGGCTGTCCGGCGCACGACCAGCGCGACCTTGATTTCGCGCGCAAATATGAACTGCCGGTCCACCGCGTCATCGCCGATGGAGACGAGACCGGGCAGGTTTTCCACGGCGACGAGGCCTATGTCGGCCCCGGCCGCCTCGTGAACAGCCATTTCCTCGACGGCATGACCGTCGACGAAGCGAAGGCCGCGATCATCGCGCGCGCGGAACATGAAGGCTGGGGCAAGGGCACCACCGTATGGCGCCTGCGCGACTGGGGCGTCTCGCGCCAGCGCTATTGGGGGACGCCGATCCCCTTCATCCATTGCCCGGCGTGCGGGCTGGTGCCGGTGCCGAAGAGCCAGCTTCCGGTCGTGCTGCCCGAGGATGCCGATTTCTCGGTCCCCGGCAATCCGCTGGATCGCCATCCGACATGGAAGCATGTCGCCTGCCCGTCGTGCGGCGGCGAGGCGGTGCGCGAGACCGACACGCTCGACACCTTCGTCGATTCGAGCTGGTATTTCCTGCGTTTCGCCAGCGCGCCGGCGGACAAGCCGTTCGACGCGCAAGTGATCCGCCGCTGGCTGCCCGTCGATCAGTATATCGGCGGCATCGAACATGCGATCCTCCACCTGCTCTACGCGCGCTTCTGGACGCGCGCGCTGAACAAGCTCGGCATGATCGACATCAAGGAACCCTTCGCCAGCCTGTTCACGCAGGGGATGGTGACGCACGAAACCTACAGCCGCGCGCAGGGCGAAGGCCTGCCGCCGCTCTTCTTCACCCCCGACGAGATCAGCCGCTCGGCCGACGGCGCGACGCTCGACGCCGACGGCGCGCCGGTCACCGTCGGCCGCGTGATCAAGATGTCGAAGTCGAAGAAGAATGTCGTCGATCCCGACGCCATCCTCGACCAATATGGCGCCGACGCGGCGCGCTGGTTCATGCTCTCCGACAGCCCGCCCGAGCGCGACCTGCCGTGGAGCGAGGCGGGGATCGAAGGTGCGTGGCGCTTCGTCCAGCGCTTGTGGCGGATTTTCGGCGAGACCGAAACTATCGGCGACGGCGGCGAGGACAAGGCGCTCGCGCGCAAGCTGCACCAGGCGATCGCCGGAGTCGCCGCCGATGTCGAGGCGCTGGGCTTCAACAAGGCGGTCGCCAAGATCCACGCGCTCGCGAACGAGATCGAGAAGGCGAAACCCTCGGCGACTCGCGCCGAGGCGTGCCGCACCTTGATCCTGCTCGTCGCGCCGATGATGCCGCACCTTGCCGAAGAGGCGTGGGCGGCGCTTCCCGAAGCGCAGCGCTCGACCGCGATGGTCGCCGATGCCGCATGGCCCGCTGCCGATCCGGCCCTGCTCGTCGACGACGAGGTGACGATCGCGATCCAGGTTGCCGGCAAGCTGCGCGATACGATGACGATGCCCAAGGGACTCGACAAGGGCGCGGCCGAGGCCGCGGCGCTCGCGCGCCCGCGCATCGCCGAACTTCTCGCTGGCGCGGCTCCGAAGAAGGTGATTGTGGTCCCCGACCGTTTGGTGAATATCGTTCCCTGATGGCTCTGAATGGCTTCCCCCTTCCCGTTCGCATCGAGCGAAGTCGAGATGCCCATCGGTCGTGCATGACTTCTGGGTGTCTCGACTTCGCTCGACACGAACGGGGATAGGGGGCATTACTCTCTGATGCGCAGACTGCTCGCCTCCTCGCTCGTCGCCGCTTCGCTGATGCTCGGCGGCTGCGGCCTTCGGCCGCTCTATGCGAACGGCAGCAAGGGGGCGGTGGCGCAGGTGCTCGCCGACGTCGACGTCGCGCCGATCGAGGGGCATTCGGGCTTTCTCGTCCGCAATGCGCTGCGCGACCGGCTGCAGGCGACGCAGGGCGGGCACGGCGCGGGCAAAAGGCTGCGGCTCGACGTCCGGCTCGAAGATTCGATCACCGGCTTCGGCGTCCGCGCCGACGATGCGGTGACGCGCGAGCGGCGGACACTGCGCGCGCGCTACCAGCTCGTCGATGCGGCGTCGGGCGAGGTATTGCTCGACGCGACCGCGGCGCAGGACGCCGGAATCGACGTCGTCGGCAGCGAATATGCGACGATCGCCGCCGAATCGACCTCGCTCGAACGCCTCGCCTCGGGGGTTGCCGACCAGATCGTCGCGCGCCTCGCGGTCTTTGCCGATCGCGGCGGCGGCCAGTCGGCCGATGCCCCCGCGCCGCCGCCCGCCGGGCAATGAAGAGCGTCAAGCCCGCCGACCTCGAACGCCAGACGCGCCTCGACCCCGCGGTTCGCCTCATCCTTCTGACCGGTCCCGACGAAGCGACGATGGCGGCGGTCGCGGGCCATCTGATCGGCCTCGCGGGCAAGGAAGCCGAACGCCTCGACCTCAGCGGATCGCAACTCTCGCAGGACCCGTCGCTGCTCGCGGCCGAGGCGGCGTCGATGTCGCTCTTTTCGCCGAGCCGAATCATCCGCCTCGAAATTTCGGGCAGCGGCGACGACAGCCTCGCCGCGGTCGAGGCGCTGCTCGCCGCCGACACTGCGATCAACCCGGTGATCGCGACCGGCGCGTCGGTCACCGCGAAATCGAAGCTCGTCAAGCTGGCCGAGGGATCGAGCCACGCCGTCGCCGCGATCTGTTACCAGCCCGACCGGCGCGCGCTCGTCGGCATCGCGATGGCGGCGGCGCAGGAGGAGGGGCTTCGGCTCGCCAACGGCGAGGCGCAACTGCTCGTCGATCTCGTGTCGGGCGACCAGGCGCTGATGCGCCGCGAGATCGAGAAGATCGCGCTCTACCTCGACGCCGCGCCCGACCGCCAGCGGCAGGTGACCCCCGCCGACATCGCCGCGCTCGGCGCCGCGACGCACGAGGAGGATGTCAGCGAATGCATCAACGTCGCGCTCGGCGGCAAGGTGCGCGAGCTGCCCGACATGCTGAGCAAGGCTGCGGCGGTCGGGGTTGCCGAGATCCGCATCATCCGCGCGCTCGGCATCCGCGCGATGCAGCTCGCGCGGCTGCGCGACGCGGTCGACGCCGGCGCGCACCCCGCGACCGTCGTGTCGGCGCGGAGCAGCGGCGTCTTCTGGAAGGAACAGAGCGCGGTGACCGCGCAGCTCCACATCTGGGATTCGCTGCGCATCGCGCGGCTGATGACGCGGCTGCTCGATTGCGAGCGCGCGCTCAAAACATCGGGCACCGCGGGTGCGGTGCTGTTCCGCAAGCTGATGACCGACATCGCGCACCAGGCGGCGCGGGCGCGCTGATCCGCCACGCCCAGAGCCACCTGCTTCCCGTCTTCGCGGGGATGACAGGGTGGGGGCAGGTTTTGTCGTTTGAAGGGATTCAGGCGGCCGGCACCGTCACCGGGTCGGGCGGGACGAAGGTCCATAGCGTGTCGCCGGGCTCGACCGGCGGGCGGTGCTGCATCGAAAAGACCGCGAGTTCGCCGCTGGCGCGCTGGACCGCCAGCGTGTCGCCGCCCGACGCCCGCATCCGCGCGACGAAATCGGCATAGGGGAATTTCTCGGTGATCCGGGTGCGTCCGAAACTCCACCCTGCCTGCAGCCGGTCGAGCTGCTCCTCGATCGGGGTGCCGCCGAGCGTCAGCACGCGCCCGCGCCGCCGCGCGCCGGTCTGCGCGGTCACCAGCATCCGGCTCACCCGGTCGTGGCCGACCTCGGGCGCGAGTTCGCTGCACACCAGCGCGTTGTAGCTGTCGTTGTCGGTCGCCGCGATCAGTTGCTGATAGCGGCCCATGTCGAGTTCGTCGTCGTGCGCCGCGTCCAATATGTCGCCCTGATGGACGGGCAGGTCGGCACGGCGCGCGCGGCGGAGCGCGAACTTGCTCTCGTCGGCGATCAGCACGTCGCTGCCCTGCGCCTTGATGAATTCGGCGAAGGCGATCGTCCAGCTGTTCGCGCCGACGAGCAGCACGCCATTGCCCTTGCCGCGGTCGAGCCCGAGCCAGCGGGCAAAGGGCTGGGCGGTGAAGCCGTGCGCGAAGATCGTCGCGATGACGACCGAAAAGGACAATGGCACCAGCGCCTCGGCCCCCGGCACGCCATAGTCGGACAGGCGCAGCGCGAACAGGCCGGTCACCGCGGCGGCGACGATGCCGCGCGGCGCGATCCACGCCACGAACAGCCGCTCCTTGAAGGGAATGCGGGTGAAGAGCAGCGCGATCATGATCGTCAGTGGCCGAACCGCGAACAGCAGCAGGATCAGGAACAGCACGAACCGCGCCTGGAAATTGGTCACCACCGTCCAGTCGAGCGTCGCCGACAGGATGATGAACACGCCCGAGACGAGGAGGACGGTCAGATCCTCCTTGAAGCGCATCAGCATATGGCTCGAATCGGTTTCGCGATTCGCCATCACCACCCCCATCGCGGTGACGGTGATCAGCCCGGTTTCGTGCATCACCAGGTCGGACAGGACGAAGACCGCGATCACCGTCGTCAGCAGCACCGGCGCTTTCAGATATTCGGGCACCCAGCCGCGGACGAAGGCGGCGGTCAGCGCGAAGGCGGCGGCGCCGCCGATCAGCATCGCCAGCACGCTCGCCGCGACGACGTCGGTGACGATCGCGGTGCTGTTCGCCTCGGCGCCGCCGTGGGTGATATAGGCATAGATGCCCACGCCAAGCAGGGCGCCGATCGGATCGTTCACGATCGCTTCCCACTTCAGCATATGCTTGACGCGCGGGGTGATGTTGAGCGTGCGCAGCATCGGCACGATCACCGTCGGGCCGGTCACCACCATGATGCCGCCGAACAGCGCCGACAGCTCCAGCGACAGCCCGGCGCCGTAATAAGCGGCGGCGGTGCCCAGCGCCCAGCCGACCGGAACGCCGATGAAGACGAGCATGAACACCGCGGTGCCGGCATGGCGGAGCTCGCGGAATTTCAGCGTCAACCCGCCCTCGAACAGGATCACCGCGACCGCGAGCTTGATGATCGGTTCACGCAGCGCGCCGAAATCGCGCTCGGGATCGATCAGGCCCAATATCGGCCCCGCGACGATCCCCGCGACCAGCATCAGCGCGATCGCGGGTCTGCCCGTGCGCCAGGCGACCCATTGGGCGCCGATGCCGATGACCCCGATCAGGGCGATTTTGACGAGCAGGGAGTCGATCGCGAACATCGCCCAACTCTATGCGAAGACAGCGAAAAGCGTCCAGAAAAAGAAACCGCCCGCTCACCGGGGTGAGCGGGCGGCTTTTATCGGCTGCTCAGGCGATCAGAATTTGCCGCGCAGCGTCACGCCATAGGTCCGGGGTTCGGCAAGGAACATCGAGAAGATCTGGCGCCCGCCCGGATATTGCGGGTCGGTGAAGGGCGCCGCCGTCGTTCCGGCCTGGAACGGCGAGTTGAAGGCGACCTGGGCATATTGTTTGTTGAAGATATTCTGCGCCCAAAGCTCGATCCCCCATTTCTCGTCGGGGCCGCGCACACCGACGCGGGCGTTGAAGATCGCATAGCCGTCCTGCTTCTTCTGCGGGAACAGGTCGGAGCCGGTGTTGTAATCGCTGGTCATGCGGCCATCGAGATAGACGAGGCCGGTCAGCCCGCTGCTGCCGATCTCGGGCGTCCACGTCACACTTCCGGTCGCGACCAGTTCGGGCGCATTCGACAGATTGTCGCCGGGCAGCTTGCGCAGCGCGGCGTCGAGCGGGGCGCCCGACGAGTTGCCGACCAGATTGCCGCGATATTTGGTCCGCGCATAGGTCAGGCCTGCGCTCATGCGGAAATTATGCGCGGGAACCAGCGAGGCTTCGAGTTCGAAGCCCTGGGTGCGCACGCCCCAGCTCACATCGTCCGTCGCGCACGCGCCGGTCGCCGAGCTCGTGTCGCGGTCCGCGCCGGAAAGGTCGCTCGTGCAGCCGTTGACGTTCTGCACCAGGAAGACCGAGCCGTTGAAGGTGTTGAGCTGGAAGTTCTTGAAGTCCGACCGGAAGAAGGTCAGCCCCGCGGTGAACGGACCCGTCGCATATTTGGCGCCCAGTTCGTAGCTGGTGACGAGTTCGGGGTCGAACTGGAGGTTGCCGACCAGCGCCTGCGCGCCGCCGGCCTGGGCGAAGGTCACCGTCGGAACCCCGTTCACGAGCTGAATCGGATTCTTCAGCGCCGACCGGTCGAGGTTGAACCCGCCCGCCTTGTAGCCACGCGCATAGCTGGCATAGACCATCAGGTCGTCGACCGGCTTGTACGACAGGATCGCGGTGCCGGTGAACTTATGCTCCTTGCGCTGGTCCTTGATCGACACGCCGTCGAGCTCGGCGGTGGCATTGCCCTGACAGCCAAGGCCGATCAGCCCGCCCGCAAGGGCGCGGGCGGTGGCGCGCTGGCGCAGGACCGCCTCGCTGTCGCCGGCCTGATTCTGCTGGACCAGATCGTCGTAGACCAGGTTCTGGATCGTCGTGCAGACCGTGTTGTCGTTGTTGAAGTTGGCCGAGAATTTCTTCTTGTCGTGCGTGTAGCGCAGCCCGAGCGTCAGATCGAGCTTGTCGGTGATGTGGATGATATTGTGGGTGAAGAGCGCCCAGTTGGTCCCGTTCTGACGATATTGATCGTCGACGCTGCCGAGGTTGTTGAGGCCGTCGAGCGCGGTGATGGCGGCGACGATATCGGCGCCCGACGCGCCCGCAGCGCCGCCGATCGCGGCCAGCCCCGGCACCCCGGGAGCCACGAACGGCACGACGCATCCGAGGTTGCCCGGCGAATAGAGGCCTGCAAGAGCGCCGCCCGAGACGATACGGCAATTGGCGAAGCGGCCATATTGGCTGCCGAAGCGCAGATTGTCGCGCACGGTCAGTTTCTCATTGGCGAAGAAGCCGCCGACGAGCCAGTCGAGCTTGCCGTCGAACGCCTCGCCCTGCAGGCGCAGTTCCTGGGTGAAGGTGTGGAACTGGCGATAGGCGTCGTCGCTCGGCGCGCGATAGAGGATGTCGACCGCGCCATAGTCGAGGTCGCCCGCCTGGCCCGAACGATATTCGCGATAGGCGGTGATCGAGGTCAGCTTCGCGCCGCCGAGATCATAGTCGATCTGGCCCGAAAAGCCGTAATCCTTGGTCTTGCCGGCATAGCTGCGGCCCGCGCTGACCGACAGGTTGCGGTCATAGCCCTGGTTGAACGCCGCCAGCGGCTGCCCGAGATCGCGCAGCACGTTGATGATATTGTTGCCGTCGGGCTGCGGCAGATTCGTCGGCGCGCCGGTCGACAGCGGCGTCGATGGATCGTTGAGATTGCCGATATAGGGATTGACGCTGTTGTCGACATAGATCGCGCCGCAGCATTTCTCGTTGCGATAGGTGTAATCGGCGATCAGCCGGATCGACAGCGCGTCGGTCGGTTCGAACAGCAACTGGCCGCGCAGGAAATAGCGGTCGCGGTCGTTGACGTCGGTGTTGTTCGTCGAATCCTTGTAGAAGCCGTCGCGCTTCACCCAGATGCCGTCGAGACGCGCGGCGATCGTGTCGGTGATCGGGCCGGTGACGCTGCCGCCGAGGCGCCAGTAATCGTAATTGCCATAGGTGATCTCACCCGTGGCGCCGAAGGTGAAATCGGGCTTTTTCGAATAGATGCTGATCAGGCCCGCCGACGAGTTGCGGCCGCCGAGCGTGCCCTGCGGGCCGCGCTGCACCTCGACGCGGTCGATCTCGCCCAGTTCGTTGAGGCCGATGCCCGAACGCGAGCGATAGACGCCGTCGATGAACACCGGGACCGAGCTTTCGAGGCCGGGGTTGTCGCCGACGGTGCCGATGCCGCGGATGCGCGCCGAGCCATTGGCTTCGGAGCCGGTCGACGAGACGAGCAGCGACGGCGCGACCTGATTCAATTGGCGGATGTCGTTGGCGCCGCTGTTCTGCAGCACCTCGGCGCTGACCGCCGAAATGGCGACCGGCACGTCGGCGAGCCGCTGTGCGCGGCCCTGCGCGGTGACGACGATCTCGCTGTTGGCATTGTCGTCGGCGGGCGCGGCGTCGGCCGCGTCCTGCGCGAAGGCCGGGGCCGAGGCCGCGACGATCGCGAGCGATACGCCAAGCGCGCTGCTGCGCAAAAGGCGGGCGGCAGGAAGGGAAGATTTCATGGTGGGCACTCCTCTCAGTTTTTGATTTTTTCGTTGCCCCCCGAACATAACCAAAAAGCGCCGCGCGCTTCCAGCCAACGCCGGGTTTCGGCGTCGTTTTCAATCGGGTGATGCTTTTCAGCCACAGGCCGGGCGGCGGTGCCCGTGGGGCTGGTCAGCGCCGGTTCGCGGCGATCGGCGCGTCCGCCGTAGCGTCATTCTCTGCCGTCCGGCCGCAGGGCAGCGACAGCAGGCGGCCGCGCGCGACGAGCATCGCGCGATAGGGGCCGGAAAAATTCGCGGCGATAGCAGCATCTTCGACGTCGAGCCCGCCGGTGAAGCTGCCGAAGGCGGGCAGGATCAGCCGCGTCGCATCGCCCGCGAAACAGGGGCGCGACACGCCGCGCCCGCGCAGGCTGAGGCGCAGCTTGGGATGGAAATGCCCCGATATTTCGGGTCGCGTCTCGCCCGCGCGGCTCTGGTGGCGAAAGACGATGCCGTCCCGGATCCATTCGTCGGCGACCTCGCCGCCCCACGCCCCCGCGGTCAGTCCGTCGTGATTGCCCGCGATCCAGACCAGCTTTGCCGCCGCCGCCTGCCGCGCCAGCCGGTCGGCGATCGCGGGGACGATGCGCGCGGCGGCGTCGCGGTCGTGGAAACTGTCGCCGAGGCACCAGATCGCGCGGGCGCCGGTGTCGATGGCGAGACGCGCGAGCCGGTCGAGCGTGTCGTGGCTGTCATAGGGCGGCAGCGGCTGACCGTGCGCCGCATACCAGCTTCCCTTTTCGAGGTGGAGGTCGGCGACGATGAGCGCACCGCGCGCCGGCCAGAACAGCGCGCGGTCGGCGAGCATGACGAAGCGCTCGCCGGCAAAATCAAAGGTCGCCGCGCCGGACATGGCGTCGCTATGGCAACGCCGCCCGCGCATCGCAAGCTATCCGATGCGCGGCTCGCCGTTCGCGGCGAAGCGCTGCCGGGTCTCGCGGCTCGCGCCGCTCGGCAGGTCGAAGACGACGCGGCGGTTCGGAAAATCGATCTCGACGCGGTCGAACAGCGCCAGGCCGTCCATGCCGAGCAGCAAGGCGGGCCGTTCCTGAAGACCGAGCGCGCGGAACGCCTGGCTGTCGGCAAAGCTGATCGGCAGATTGTTCACGTCGAGGCCGTTGAGCGTGATGCGCTTGATCGCGGTGCGCTGCGCGGAAACATCCTCGCCGGTTACCGCGCTCAGCGTCGCTGGCGTGAAAGGGAGAAGATTGGCGCGGCGGCGGACGACCAGCCTTTGCAGGGCAAGGTTGCCGACGCTGGTCTGGGCGCCGGTGTCGACGATGACGTCGATGCGCTTGCCGTCGATCCGCGCATCGGACAGGATCAGCCGCCCCGCCGCATTGCGCGCGGTGACGACGATCGCGTCGTCGTCGTGGATGATCGGGCGGGCGCGCTTGCGGGTTTCGAGGATTTCCATGCTTTCCTTGCGGAAATCGATCAACACGCGCCGACCCTCGAGCATATCGACCCCGATCAGCCCCGCAGCGCCGAGGTGCCGCCCGAGGAGCGCGGGCGCGTCGATCGCGGCGAGGCGCAGATTCGCCATCTCCACCGCCGCGACGCGATAGCTCGGCACCACCGCCGATCCGCCGATCGTCGCCATCTTGAGCTTCGCGCCCTCGACGAGCCCCAGCCGCTCGGCGAGCTCGCGCGCGATGACGGTGCGTTCCGCGCCGGTATCGACGAGAAAGGAAAAGGGTCCCTCGCCGCCGACCATGACCTTCACCGCCATGCGCCGCGTCGCGTCGAGGTCGAACGGCTGGATGAAGGGGGTGACGAGAACCGGCGGCGTTACCGTTTCGCCGGTGGCAGGGGCGGCGGGCGTGGCCGGCATCGCGGGTGCCTGCGATGCGGCGGGCGGTGAACCGGCTGGCGGCTGCGCCGCGCCGATCAACAGGGGCGCGGCGAGCAGCAGCGCAGCGGACGGCTTGATGGCTTCGATCATGGCCGGCATCCTCATTATATTTTGCGCCAGTCTACGCCTGCTTCGATGCGCCAGCAAGCGAAACGCGGGCGCGGAAGATTGGCCTCGATCCGCCTTCTTTCTTCTTCGCGCCTTCGCGCCTTTGCGTGAGATTTCAACTGCCTCACGCAAAGGCGCAAAGGCGCGAAGGATTGAAGGGGCAAGAAGGATGGATTCCCGCCTTCGCGGGAATGACGGGGATACCGGCCTATTCAGTGCGCATCGCCTCCGCCTCCAGTGCGTCGGCGAGGTCGCCGAGCAGCGCATCGTCGAGGTCGGCCGCGGCGACATTCTCGCGCCCGATCAGGACGAGCACCGGAATGGCGAGCGGGCTGATCCGGTCGAGCGTCCGGTGCACCATCGTCCCCGCGGCGCGGTCGAGCAGGTTGCCCAGCCGCGCGACGTCGGTCAGCCGTTCGCGCGCATCGGCCCAGGCGGCTTCGAGCAGCAGATGGTCGGGCTCATATTTCCGGAGCACGTCGAAGATCAGGTCGGTCGAAAAGGTCACCTGTTTGCCGGTCTTGCGCTTGCCCGGATGCTGGCGCTCGATCAGCCCGCCGATCACCGCGACCTCGCGAAAGGCGCGCTTGAGCAGATGCGACTGCTCGACCCACTCGATGAACTCGTCGGACAGGATTTCGGCGTCGAACAGCGCCTCGGGATTCGTCACCGGGCGCAGCGACCAGATCGCGATGGCATAGTCGGACGCGACAAAGCCAAGCGGCTGCAGCCCGATGCGCTCCATCCTTTTGGTGATCAGCATCCCGAGCGACTGGTGCGCGTTCCACCCCTCGAAGGGATAGCACACCATATAATGATGACCCTCGTGCGGGAAGGTCTCGACGAGCAGCTCGCCGGGGCGCGGCAGCACCGATCGCAGCGCCTGCATCTCCAGCCAGAAGCGCACGTCCTCGGGAAAGCGCCGCCAGCTTGCCGGATCGGCGAGGAAATTCCGAACCCGGTCGGCGAGCCGGGTCGAGATGGCGAGGCGCGCGCCCATATAGGACGGAATGCGCGCCGGGCGCGTCGTCGCGCGGACGATCAGGTCGGTGTCGCGGATCGATTCGACCTCCAGGCTGAGCCCCGCGAAGGCGAAGGTGTCGCCGGGGGTCAGCGTGCTCGCGAAATATTCCTCGACCTGCCCCAGCCGCCGCCCGTTCCTGAAGCGCACCGCCGCCATCGGCGCCTCGACGATGATCCCGGCGTTGAGCCGGTGCTGCGCCGCCAGTCGCGGATGCGAAAGGCGCCACCGGCCTTGTCCGTCGGGGGCGAGGCGGCGGAAGCGGTCATAGCTTTTGAGCGCATAGCCGCCGTCGCGCACGAAGCCGAGCAGCCGCGCGAAAACCTCGGCGTCGATCCAGCGATAGGGCGCCGCGGTGCGGATTTCGGCAAGCAATTTGGCCTCGCCGAACGGCGCCGCGCAGGCGAGCGCCATCACATGCTGCGCGAGAACGTCGAGCGCGCCGGGGCGGAAGCGGTCGGCGTCGCGCTCGCCCGCCTCCACGGCATCGAGCGCGGCCCGCGCCTCCAGATATTCGAAGCGGTTGCCGGGCACGATCAGCGCCCGGCTCGGTTCGTCGAGGCGGTGGTTGGCGCGGCCGATGCGCTGGAGCAGTCGCGATGAGCCCTTGGGCGCCCCCATCTGGATCACGCAATCGACGTCGCCCCAGTCGAGCCCCAGATCGAGGCTCGCGGTCGCGACGAGCGCGCGCAGTCGTCCCTCCGTCATCGCCGCTTCGGCGCGCTGGCGCGCCTCGCGGTCGAGGCTGCCGTGATGGATCGCGATGGGGAGCGACAGGTCGTTGACCTTCCACAATTCCTGAAAGATCAGTTCCGCCAGCCCGCGCGTGTTGCAGAAGATGATCGTCGTGCGGTTCTTCGCGATCTGGTCCATCACCTGATGCACCGCATAGCGCCCCGAATGCCCCGCCCACGGCACCGCGCCCTCGGGCAGCAGGATCCGGATGTCGGGGTCGGCGCCGGGTTCGCCCTCGACCAAAGTCACCGCGTTCGCGACGGCATCGGGCGCGAGCCAGCCGCGATAGGCGTGCGGGTCGGCGATCGTCGCCGACAGGCCGACGCGGCGCAGGCCGGGCGCGATCGCCTGAAGCCGCGCCATCGCCAGGCTCAGCAGGTCACCGCGCTTGCCCGGCGCGAAGGCGTGGATTTCGTCGATCACGATGGTCCGGAGGTCGGCGAACATCGCGAAGCTGTCGGGATAGGAGAGCAGCAGCGACAGGGATTCGGGGGTGGTCAGCAGGATGTTCGGCGGCTTCGCTCGCTGGCGCGCCTTCTTGTCGGAACTGGTGTCGCCGCTGCGGCTCTCGACGCTGATATCGAGTCCCATCTCGGCGATCGGGCCGAGGAGGTTGCGCTCGACGTCGGCGGCGAGCGCCTTCAGCGGCGACACATAGAGGGTATGCAGGCGGTCCGACGGGTTCGCCGCGAGGTCGACGAGCGTCGTCAGGAACCCCGCCAGCGTCTTCCCCGCGCCGGTCGCGGCAACGAGCAGCGCATGCTCGCCGCGCTGCCCCGCTGCAAGCATATCGGCCTGATGCCGCCGCAGCCGCCACCCGCGCGCGGCGAACCAGTCGGCAAAGGGGGCGGGGAGGGACATGGGGAAGATGTGGCGTTCCTTCGCCAAAGCGGCAACCCCTTCTCCCCTCCCGCTTGAGGGAGGGGTCGGGGAGGGTCGGGAGCAACGACCGCTTATCCCCCACCATCGTCATTCCCGCGAAAGCGGGAACCCAGAGTGGGGTCGGCCGACGCACGCTCTGGGTTCCCGCTTTCGCGGGAATGACGAGGATGGGTGGATGTTCGCTTCCCTATCCCCGAGCCGCCATCCCCTTCAGCAACCCCCGCCAATGTTCGCTCAGCCGCCGCTGGAACAACATCAGTTCGAACCCGTGCCGCGCGGCATGGCTTTGCGGGATCGCGTCCCAGCCGCGATGCTCGACTGTCACGCGCGTCTCCGCGCCGACCGCCTCGAACCGCACCTCGACCTCGGTCGCCTGATTCTCGGCGAAGCTCGGCAGGCGCCAGCCAAAGGCCAGGCGTTCGCCGGGCTGCCAGCAATGCACCGCGCCGATCACCCATAGCTCGCCGTCGGCGAAGCGCGTCACCAGCCGTCCGCCCGGCCCCGCGGGATCGAAGCGCAGCGCGCCGTCGCCTTTGGGTGAGAGCGGGAAGAGCGGATGGCTTTGCCACCAGCGGCCGATCCCGTCGGTGAAGGCCGCAAAGGCCGCTTGCGGCGTCGCCGCGACGCGCAGCGCGACGATCACCGCGGCGCCGCTCATGTTTCGCCGCCCTCGACATGATGTTTGAATGCGGCAAGCTGGTGCGTCCACCGCGCCTCGGTCTCGGCGAGCCAGCGCTTCAGTTCGGCGGTCGCCCCCTGCTTGAGGCTGTAGATGCGGACGCGCGCGTCGAAGGCGGGATGGCCGTCCTCGACCAGCCCGCCCTCCTTCAAGGCCCGCAGGTGCCGGCTCATCGCGGGCGGCGCGATGCCGAGTGCGTCCGCGAGTTCGCCGGCGCTGCGCGGCCTTTGCCCGAGCAGTTCGATCGCGCGCCGCCGTTTCGGATCGGCGAGCGCGCTCAGCATCCGGTCGAGCGCGGCGCTCAATCGTCGAGCCGCGTCTTGGTCGTGAAGCCGCCTTCGGCATCCCATTCGTCGGATGTCTTGTCCGCGACGGTGACGCCGAAGGTCCAGATATGCCCCTCGGGGTCCTTGGCGCGATAGGTGCGGTCGCCATAGAATTGCGTCTCGGGCTCGGCGATGATGCGGGCGCCCGCGGCGCGCGCCGCCGCGCAATGCGCGTCGATGTCCTCGCCCCGGCCGAGCTGGACATGCACCGTCTGCGTGTTCTTGCCGCCCAGATTCGCGGGGCTGCGGTGATCGTCCGACCACTGGTTGCCGACCATGATCGTCGAATTTCCATATTCCATCTCGCTGTGCGCAAGATGGCCCTGTTCGTCGAGCAGGACGAAGACGGGCTCGAACCCGAACGCTTCCTCCAGCCAGCGGAACGCCGCCTTGCTGTCCTTGTAACAGACGGCGCTCGAAAGCCCCTTGGGGCGCGGATGCTCGGCCATGACATGTCTCCCGAATCAATCGATTTCATATTTATAGAATATTTCTATATATATGAAAATATCTCTCTCCGTCATCCCGGCGAAGGCCGGGATCTCACCCTCGCATATGGACGCCCATCGGGATCCCGGCCTTCGCCGGGATTACGGCAGCGGGGGCTTCAAGCCGCGATCATCCTGCTATATCTCTCCACCATGACCGATCTCGCCCGCTGCGTCGCCGAAGCCTATGCCGTCGCGCTGCCGCACCGCGGCAAGGGCAAGGTCGCCGACTATATCCCCGCGCTGGCGACGGTCGATCCGAACCGCTTCGGCTTCGCGCTCGCGCTTCCCGACGGCACCGTCCACGCCGCGGGCGACGTCGACATTCCCTTTTCGATCCAGTCGGTGTCGAAGGTCTTCACTCTCGCCCTCGCGCTCCGCCGCCTCGGCGGTTCGCTGTGGGAGAGCGTCGGGCGCGAGCCGTCGGGCAGCGCCTTCAACTCGATCGTCCAGCTCGAAAGCGAGAATGGCATTCCGCGCAATCCGCTGATCAACGCGGGCGCCATCGCGACCACCGACCGGCTGATCGACGGGCGCAGCGGCGATGCGACGGTGGCCGAGATCCTCGATTTCCTGCGCGCCCGCGCCGGCGATGCCGGGGTCGCGATCGACGCGGGGGTCGCGGCCTCCGAATCCGAAACCGGCGCGCGCAATCGCAGCCTCGGCTATTTCATGAAAGGGTTCGACAACCTGCGGCATCCGGTCGAGGAGGCGCTGGGCGTCTATTTCCGCCAGTGCGCGATCGCGATGAGTTGCCGCCAGCTCGCCCGCGCCGGGCTGTTCCTGGCGATGGACGGCCGCGATCCGCTGACCGGCGAGCAGGTCGTCAAGCCGCACCGCGCCCGCCGCATCAATGCGATCATGATGCTGTGCGGCCATTACGACAACAGCGGCGAATTCGCCTTTCGCGTCGGCCTGCCGGGCAAGAGCGGGGTCGGCGGCGGCATCCTCTGCATCGCGCCGGGACAGGGATCGATCGCGGTCTGGTCGCCGGGGCTTACCGAGGCGGGAACGTCGCTTGTGGGTGCGATCGCGCTCGAACATTTCGCCTATGCGGCGGGATGGTCAGTGTTCGATTAGCATCCGGCGCAGGTCCGGTTCCGGTTCCGCGATCAATCGTTGTTGAGCAGCGCCAGTTTCACCCGCGCGGTGCCGCTGCGGTGCATACCGATCTGGCGGGCGGCGGCGTGGCTGATGTCGATTACCCGGCCGCGCGAAAAGGGGCCGCGGTCGTTGATGCGGACGACGACGCTGTCGCCGTTCGCGACGTTGGTGACGCGAACCAGGCTGCCGAAGGGGAGCGAGCGGTGGGCAGCGGTCAGCTCGTCGGGATCGAAGCGCTCGCCGCTCGCGGTGCGGTTGCCGGCGAGTTCGTCGCTGTAATAGCTTGCCATTCCGCCGTCGATCTCGGTCGCCTGCTCGACCTCGGCGGTCGGCTCGTCGGTGGTCTGGGCTTCCTGCGCGGCGGCCGAAACCGTCAGCAGAAGCGGGATCAGCACGGCTGAAAAGGCCCGCATGACATCCTCCCCTTTTCGGTGGAGGGCCCAAAGCAGCGGCGGCCCGTCAAAACAAGCCGCCGCGCGTTGGATCGAAGCGAATTTGCGTCCACTTGCGTGGAATCGGCACCAGCCCGCTCCCGTCCTTTGGCATCGGAAAAATGTCCGGGGGACATTTTTGCCGAAGGGGCCGGCCTCCCATTTCAGGATGCGCTGTTGGGAGGCCGGGTGGGGGAGCGGGCTGGTGCCGCGCTATTCAATGACTATCAAACGTCCAGATTCGCCACTGACAGCGCGTTGGTCTGGATGAAGTCGCGCCGCGGCTCGACCTCGTCGCCCATCAGCTGCTCGAAGATCAGCTTGACGTCGTCGGCCTGCGCGCCGTCGACGCGCAGCAGCGAGCGGTTCGCGGGATCGAGCGTGGTTTCCCAAAGCTGTTCGGCGTTCATTTCGCCCAGCCCCTTGTAGCGGCTGATCGACAGCCCCTTGCGGCTGTGCGCGAAGATCGCGTCGAGCAGTTCGGACGGGCGCGTGACCGGGTTCGCCTTGGCGTTCGACGCCGCGGAAACCTCTTCTTCCTCGCCTTCGGCGGCGTCGGTCTCGACGGCGGCGGCGCCGGTCGCCTTCACCAGCCGGCCGGGCCGGGCATAGGTTTCGGCCTGTTCGCTCGCCAGCAGGTGGAGGCGGCGCGCTTCCTGGCTCGCGAGAAAGGCGGCATCGACGACATGATGGTCGCTGACCCCGCGCCAGCGGCGTTCGAGCGTATAGCCGCCGCCCTCGACCGCCTGCACGGTCCAGACGGCCTCGCTGCCGCCGGTCAGCGCGCGCTCGGCGGCGCCGAGCCACGCGGCGGCGGTCTCGGCGGCGCTGTGGCGGCCCGCGGTGTCGAGTGCCGGATCGAGCGCGCCGGTGAAGGCCAGCGCCTCGACGAGCCCGTGGTCGAGGCTGCGCGGCACATAGCGCATCAGCGCGCGCAGCCGCCGGCCATGCTCGATCAGTTCGCGCAGGTCATTGCCCGATCGCGCGCCGCCCGGCGTTTCGAGCAGCAGCGCGCCGATCCCGGCATCGACGAGATAATTTTCGAGCGCGCTATCGTCCTTGAGATAGACCTCGCTCCGCCCCTTCGCGACCTTGTAGAGCGGTGGCTGGGCGATGTAGAGATGGCCGTTCTCGATAATCTCGGGCATCTGGCGATAGAAGAAGGTGAGCAGCAGCGTGCGGATATGCGCGCCGTCGACGTCGGCGTCGGTCATGATCACGATCTTGTGATAGCGCAGTTTCTCGAGGGTGAACTCGTCGCGGATGCCGGTGCCGAGCGCCTGGATCAGCGTCCCCACTTCCTTCGACGAGATGATGCGGTCGAAGCGCGCGCGCTCGACGTTCAAAATCTTGCCCTTGAGCGGCAGGATCGCCTGCACATGCCGGTCGCGGCCCTGCTTCGCCGAGCCGCCTGCCGAGTCGCCCTCGACCAGGAAAAGCTCGCACTTGCTGGGATCGCGCTCCTGACAGTCGGCGAGCTTGCCGGGGAGGCTCGCGATGTCCATCGCGCCCTTGCGGCGGGTGAGCTCGCGTGCCTTGCGCGCCGCTTCGCGCGCCGCGGCGGCGTCGACGATCTTCTGGACCACCGCCTTGGCATGGGCGGGATTCTCCTCCAGCCATTGGGTCATCCGGTCGGCCATCAGGCTTTCGAGCGGCTGGCGGACCTCGGACGAAACGAGCTTGTCCTTGGTCTGCGACGAGAATTTGGGATCGGGCAGCTTGACCGAGACGATCGCGGTCAGCCCCTCGCGCATATCCTCGCCGGTCAGCGAGACCTTTTCCTTTTTCAGCAGCCCCGACTTGTCGCCATAGCCGTTCAGCGTCCGCGTCAGCGCGGCGCGGAAGGCGGCGAGATGCGTGCCGCCGTCGCGCTGCGGGATGTTGTTGGTGAAGCAGAGGACATTTTCATAATAGCTGTCGTTCCACTCCAGCGCGACGTCGATGCCGATGCCGTCGCGCTCGGCGCTGATCGCGATCGGATCGGGGAGCAGCGGATTCTTGCTGCGGTCGAGCCATTTGACGAAGGCCGCGATGCCGCCTTCGTAGAAGAGATCGTGGGTCGCATGTTCGGCATGGCGCGCATCGACCAGCTTGATGCGGACGCCCGAGTTCAGGAAGGCGAGCTCGCGGTAGCGGTGTTCGAGCTTCTCGAAATCGAATTCGGTGACGTTCTTGAACGTCTCGGTCGAGGCCTGGAAGGTCACGCGGGTGCCCTTCTTGCCTGCGGGGGCGGGGCCGCGGACGACGAGCGGGGCGACCGAATCGCCATGCTCGAAGCGCATCCAATGCTCCTCGCCGTCGCGCCAGATCGTCAGTTCGAGCCATTCCGACAGCGCGTTGACGACGCTGACGCCGACGCCGTGGAGGCCGCCCGACACCTTGTAGGCGTTGTCGTCGCTCGTATTCTCGAACTTTCCGCCGGCGTGGAGCTGGGTCATGATGACCTCGGCCGCCGAAATGCCTTCCTCGGCGTGGATGCCGGTCGGGATGCCGCGGCCATTATCCTCGACGCTGACCGACCCGTCGCTGTTGAGGGTGATGAGCACGAGGTCGCAATGCCCCGCGAGCGCTTCGTCGATCGCATTGTCGCTGACCTCGAACACCATATGGTGGAGGCCCGACCCGTCGTCGGTGTCGCCGATATACATGCCGGGGCGCTTGCGGACCGCGTCGAGGCCCTTCAGGACCTTGATCGAATCGGCGCCATAGGCATTTGCGTTGGGCTGTTTGGAGGCGCTTTCGCTCGCGCCGTTCTCACTCGGTTCTGTCATATCGATTATATAGGGTCGAGGGGCGCAAAACCCAAGCGAAAATGCGCCTCTCGGCCTTTTCGGATGGGCCGTTGCGCGCGCGCGCCGCGGCGGCTAGTTTCGGGGCATGATCCATCGTCTTCCGGTCCCCGCCGCCATGCTCCTCGCCCTGTCGCTCGCGGCGTGCAGCCAGCCCGCGCCCCCTGCCGACAATGCCCCCGCCGTCGCGGGCGAACCGCTCGCGACGCGCGCGGTGATGATCGGCACCGAGGGGCCGAGCCTGCCCGCCTGCGCGAGCACCAGCCGCGTCAAGGCGGGCGGCACCGACGTCTATTGGGCGCCGGGCGAAACGCGCGCGGTGAAGGCGAAGCTCGCGGGCACCATGAAAGTGTCGGTGTGCGAGGCGACCGACGACGACGCCTGGTTCGGCATCGTCTTCGCGGGACCGGGGATCGACGAGGATATGTGCGGCGTCGGCCGCTCGGTCGCGAATGCGCGCGAATATCAGGGGCCGTGCCGCTGGGGCTGGATCCGGGGCGGGACGGTGCAACTGGGGGCCTGAAACCGCCGCCGCTACCCCCGGCAATCCTCGATCACCCGCCCGATTTCCGACTGCACCGGCAGGGTCAGCGCGCTGCTGCCCGATTCGAGTGCGAAGCGGCCGCGGCTGAAGGCGATGCGGTCGAGCCGCGCGTCGCGGCCCGGCACCGTCGCGGCGCCGCCGTCGAAGCGGATCTGATCGGTGCCCGCGCTGGTGCGGAGCGCGACGGCGCCGTCAAGCGGTGCCGTCAGGCGGAGGTTGCCGCCGGCGCAGCGCATCGTCAGCAGCGGGGCCCCGCTGCCGGTCTGGGCAAAGGTCGCGGTGCGGCTGCCCGCGTCATAGCGCCAGCCGCCGGGATTGAGTGCGCGCTCTTCCCACGACAGGCTCGGTGACGGCAGGGGCGCGGGCGCCGGCGCGGGGCGCGGCGCCGGGGCAGGCGGCGGGGCCTGCGGTGTCGGCACCGCGGCGCAGCCCGCCATCGCGAACGCCAGGGCGATCGCCAGCCCGCTTCCCGCCTGCTTGCCGGTCATCTTCCGAAACCCCATTCTCAAAAACCCTGCCAATCGATCACCTCATCCAGGTCCACGCGCGGGACCGGCCATTGGTTCACCGCTTCCCCCGCGTCGGCGTGGCCGATCGCGAGGCCGGTGAACAAGATCTGGTCCTCCCCGAGGCCCAGCGTCTCGCGCACCGTCTGTCCGTACATCGCCCAGCATTCCTGCGGACAGCTCGCGAGCCCCTGCTCGACGAGCAGCAGCATCACCGATTGCAGCCACATTCCCATGTCGGACCATTGCGGCGGCCCCATGATGCGCGAACAATGGAGGAAAAGCATCACCGGTGCGCCGAAACCCCGGTAATTCTCCATGAACCGAGCGAGCCGCGCCGCCTTGTCCTCGCGCGGAATGCCGAGCGAGGCGTAAAGCGCTTCGCCGACGCCGAAACGGCGGCTTTCCCACGGATCGGTCAGGCCCTTGGGATAGATGTCATACTCGGGCTGATAACCGTCGCGCCCCATTGCGATGCGCACCGCGACCGCGGCCTTGACGCGCTCCCAAGGCTCGCCGGTGACGAGCGTGACCTGCCACGGCTGAAGATTGCCGCCCGACGGCGCGCGCTGCGCGGCAGCGAACACCGCCTTCAGCACATCGGGATCGACCGGCGCGCCGGTGAAGGCGCGGACCGAGCGGCGGCGGTGCAGCGCCTCGGTCACCGAAGGGGAGAGCGTGTCAGTCGCTGGCATATTTATCCTCACGTCGCTTGCCGAACAGCAGGGCGCGTTCGAGCCGGCCCTTGAGCTGCCGGTAATAGGAAAACAGGAAGTCGTCATCCTCTTCGGCGACCGGGCGGCCGATCTTGGTGCGGATCGTGTCGGCGACCTCGCGCATCGCGCGCGGATCGCGGGCGCGGAGGATACGTTCGAGCTCCTGAAGCTCATAGATGCCATAGACCGCGAGTTCGGCGTCGGTGAAGCGGATCGTCCCGGCCTCCGCCTCCGCGGCGATGTCGCTGTCGAGCTTCGCGCGCTCGGCCATCACGACCCAGGTGCCCGCGATCAGGTCGCCCATCCGCATCCGGTCGCGGTTGAAGAGCAGGAACAGGCTGAGCGTCAGCGACCAGACCACGCCCGCAAGAAGCGTCCAGCCCGACACCATGTCCTCGGCCGCGCCGACCCCGAGCATCATCAGCGGCAGGAAGAGTTCGAGCTCGCGGATCAGGTTGCGCGCGACGACCGCGTCGGCGGTCAGCCGCCCGCCGTCGCGCGCGACGACGCGGATGCCCATCATCCTTTTGCCCGGCGTCGCGGCGCGCGACCCAAGCTCGAAGCCGATGAACCAGAAGGTGCGCAGGAGGAAGGCGCCGAGCATCCAGACGACCTCGGCGACGCCGCCCTTCACCGCAAGGCCGATCCAGACCATGAGCAGGGTGAAAAGCAGCAGCGCCAGGTTGATGATGACGAAATCGACGACCAGCGCGCCGAGCCGCAGCCCGGCGCTGGCGATGCGCAATTGCAGGTCGACGCCTTCGGGCGTCACGAATGCGCGCACCTTCCTGGCCTGCGCCGACCGCAGCTTCGCGTGAGCGGCGGCGGTCATGCGACATCCTCGCGGCGCGGGATATAATAATAGGCGAGCCAGAAGAGCAGCATCACCGTGCCGATGGCATAGCGCAGCATCGTGTCGGTGATGAGCTGGCGCCCGAAGCCTTCGAGCACGCCCGCGACGAGCAGCATCAGGATGACGCCGATCATCACCTTGCCCGCGGTCCGCCCCGCGTCGGCCGCCGCCTCCAGCCGGCCGCGCGCGCCGGGGAAGACCACCGCGGCGCCGATCCGCAGGCCGGCGGCGCCCGACAGCGCGGCGGCGAACAGTTCCGTCGTGCCGTGGATGAACAGCCAGCCGCCGAAATCGACCCCCAGCCCCTTGCCCGAAAACAGCGCGAGCATCGCGCCGAGCCCGATGCCCTGATAATATTCGAGCATCATCGTCGGCACGCCGAAGGCGAAGCCCAGCGCGAAGGACAGGATCGACACCTGGCTGTTGTGGGTGAAAAGATAGGTCGCGAAGACGTGGAGCCCGCTGCTCTGCTCGCCGGCCGCCGCCTTGCCATGGCCGAGCGTCGATCGCAGATAATCGACCGTCGCGTGCGGGTCGCGCCCGCCCGACATCTCCTCGGGGACGAAATTATAATACCATTCGGGGTTGCTCGCGACGAGCGCATAGCTGGTCAGCGCACCGAGGATGATGACGAGCGCGATGATCAGCGTTTCCTTCCACACCGCGCGCACCGCGGCGGGCCAGTCATAGCGGAAGAAGCGGCGGATGCGGCTCGCCCGCGTCTCGCGCACGCCATAGACGAGGAAATAGCCGCGGATCGACAGCGCCTCGAGATGGCCGAGCAGCGCCTTGTCGAGGCTGGTCGCGCGCGCGATCGACAGCGAGGAGAGCGTCGCGCGATAAAGGATCGGGAGCTGGAGCAGCTCGTCGCTGGTCAGCGCCGCCGCGCCCTTCCTTTCGAGCCTGGTCAGCAGCAGGTCGAAGGCGATCCAGTCGGCCTCGCGCTCGGCGCGGAAGCGGCTGGTCGAAAAGGCGGGAAGCTCGGCCGCGCTCACGGGCTGCATCACAGGCTCCCCTGGCGCTTGATGCCGAGATAGGCCTCGACGACGCTCGCCCCCATTGCGTCGGCGGGAACCTCGATCACGTCGGCGCCGAGGCGCTGGAGCCGCGCGATGACCAGCTGCCGGTCGCGCAGCATCGCGGCGGCGACGTTCGCGCGCGTGACGTCGGCGGCGCTTTCGGGTCGCCGCCGCTCGACCTCCTCGACCTCGTCGTCGCGGATGACGACGAACAGCAGCCGGTGCTTCTTCACCAGCCGGCCGGCGGCCCGGATCATCAGGTCGGCGCTCGTCGCGTCGGTGAATTCGGTGAACAGGATGATCAGCGAGCGGCGGTTGAGCTGGGCACCGAGGGTGCTCAGCGCCAGCGTGAAATTGCTCTCGACAGGCGCATAGTCGATCAGGCTCGCGGCGCGTTGCAGCGCCGGGAAATCCTGGACGTGCATATAGGCGGGGGTCAGCGCCCGCGGCTTGGCGGCGAAGGAGAAGAGGCTGATGCGGTCACCGAGCTTCAGCCCGGCGAAGGCGAGCAGCAGCGCCGCCGACACCGCGCGGTCGACGCGCGGCATGCCGCCGACCGGCTCGGCCATCGTCCGCCCGCCGTCGATCGCGAGGATGACGCGATTGTCGCGCTCGACGCGATATTCCTTGGCGAGCAGCTTCACGTGACGCGCCGAGGCGTTCCAGTCGATCGCGCGCCGGTCCATTCCCGGTTGATATTCGGCGAGCGCCTCATATTCGCTGCCCTCGCCGCGACGCTGCTGCTGGCGAAGGCCGAACCAGCTATCGCGCTGGAACAGGCGGCGCCCCTCCTCGGTTACCGCGCGCAGGCTGGGGACGACGGCGATCACGCGATCGAGCGCGAAGCGGCGCTGTTTCCAGACGAGGCCGAACGGCCCCGCCCAGCGAATCCACAGCGTCTCGAGTCGCGCCTGCCCTCGCCGCGATGCGGCAAGCGGCACGGTGCGGACGAGCGCGCCATCCGAATCGCTCGCGCGGAGCATCTCGTCCGCGAGCCGCCCGCCGGGGGCGAACCGCTCGTCGAGCGCGAGCGCCATTTCGGCGCGGCGCGGCACCGCCGGGCCGGTCGCGACGAGCCGGAGGTCGAAGGGGTCGCCGACCCCCGCCTGATGCGGCGCCTCGGCCGCGAGGGCGAGGCGGCGCGGACTCGCGCCGAGCATCGCGTCGAGCAACAGGCCGATCAGGATCAGGGCGATCCACGCGGGCGCGACGATCCACAGCGTGGGCCGGATCAGCCCGAGCGCCAGCGCCACCGGGGCACCGAGCAGCAGCAGATAGATCGCGCGTCGCGTCGGGTAGATCATGACAAGAAATCCTCCCTGCGGCGGAGCCGTGAGGAGGTGGCAGCGCGAAGCGCTGACGGAGGGGCACTGGCGCAGCCGTTGCCGCCCCTCCACCACTCGCTGCGCGAGCGGTCCCCCTCCCCACCGCTACGCGGCAGGGAGGATCGGGTGATTTTCCCCATCACCGCGGCACATCCTCGCGCTCGATGATGTCGGCGACGACCTGTTCGACGCTGCGGCCCTCGATCTCGGCGGCGGCCGACAGGATGAGGCGGTGGCGCAGCACCCCGGCGGCGAGGCGCTGGACGTCGTCGGGGATCACATAGTCGCGTCCTTCGAGCGCCGCCGCGGCGCACGACGCGCGCGCGAGCAGGGTCGCGGCGCGCGGGCTGGCGCCGCATTCCAGGTCGGCGCTCGCGCGCGTCGCGCGGATCAGGCGGACGATATAATCGACGATCTCCTCGGCGAGGCGGACGGTCGCGATCGCGTCGATCGCGGCACCGATCGCCCTGGCATCGGCGACCTGCGCAACCCCAAAATCGGCGACCGCGGGGCTCTTGAAGCGGCCGCCATGGTCGGCGACGATCCGCCGTTCCTCGGCGGCGTCGGGATAGTCGACGACGAGCTTGAACAGGAAGCGGTCGAGCTGCGCCTCGGGCAGCGGATAGACGCCCTGCTGCTCGATCGGATTCTGCGTCGCGAGCACGGTGAAGCGCGGGCTCATCGCGTGCGGCTCGCCGTTGATCGTCACGCGGCGTTCCTGCATCGCTTCGAGCAGCGCGGCCTGCGTCTTGGGCGGGGTGCGGTTGATCTCGTCGGCGAGCAGCAGCTCGGTGAAGATCGGCCCCTTGGTCAGGGTGAAGCTCGACGTCTGGAAATTGAACAGGTTCGATCCCAATATGTCGCCGGGCATCAGGTCGGGGGTGAACTGGATACGCCCGAAATCGAGCCCGACCGCGCGTGCGAAGGCCTGCGCGAGCAGGGTTTTGGCGGTCCCCGGCGGGCCTTCGAGCAGCACATGTCCGCCCGCGAGCAGCGCGATCGTCACCATGCGCGTCAGCGGCGCCTGGCCGAACACCGCCTTGGCGACCTCGCCCTCGATCGCGGCGCCCAGCGCCTGGACGCTCTCGATTTTAGCCGTCACGGAGTAATTCCTTCCTGATGTCGCTGAGCGCCTGCGCGCCCTCCAGAAACTCATGTCTGCTGCGCGCGAGCGGCAGCCGCCGCGCCAGCGCGGAGAAAAGGTCGCTGCCCGCTTTCAGCCGCCGGTCGATCCAGGCGTCGGTCGCCTGCGCGTCGATCCCGGTCGGGGCGTGCAGCCGCCGCGCGATCGCGCTCCGCTGGCTCGCCACATAGGCGTCGGCGCCGTCGAGTTCGCGGCGCGCCTGGCGAACGAGGTCGGCGCTGTTGGCGATCAGCGCCGCCTTCGACACCGGAATCGCGCGGCCGGGCTTCAGCGCCGGGCCGAAGCGCATCCACGCCTGCCACAGCGCGAGCAGCCCCGCCGCGATCAGGCAGAGGGTGATGCCGATGAAGGGCGGCACGAAGGCGAAGCGGAGCAGCGAGCGCTGGCCGCCGAAGCCGTTCAGCGTCAGGTCGAAGGCAAAGCCGTCGGCGGCGGCGTCTTCGGCGACGGCATCGATCAGCATCGCCGCCGCGCGCCCCCTGTCGCGCGACGCGAAGGCAAGATTGTCGATCAGGTCGGGGTCGGCGAGGATATAGATGTCGCGGTCCTTTGTGCGCGCGAGCACCGCGCCGCCGTTCGCGCCTTCGATCAGCGGCTCGATGCCGTCGCCGTCGACGACCTGCGCATCCTCGGGAAGATAGGCCGAAAACCGCCGCCCTCCGACGTCGGCCGCGACCCTCTGCGCCTTGGCGTCCGGGGCGCGAATATCGACCTTGCCGAGCGGCGCTTCGGGGATCAGCGCGCTGCCGGGCGCGACCGGAATGCCGAAGCTGACCCAACCCGGCTTCGGCGTCCGGCCGGGAATGCGAAGGGTCTGCCATTTGGGCAGCACGATCAGGACGCGGTCGTCCTGGCGGTCCAGCAGTTCGGCGATCTCCTCGGGCCTGCTCTCATGCTTTGGGGTGAGGATCAGCAACGGTCCCGGTTCTTCGGAGCTTGCGGAATCGACGCGGCGGCGCAGTTCGACATCGGCGCCCGCGCGCTCGGCAAGGTCGACGATCGCGGCAAAGCCCGGCGCCGCCTTCGACAGCGCATGGCCGCCGCCGTCGTTGCCGCTCGACAATTGCGGGCCGAGCGCGACCAGCGCCCAGAGCGCGACGAAGGCGATCACGCCGACGAGAACCAGCCCCGCGATCAGCAGCGGGTTGAAGCCATGATGGCCGCCGCGCGCGTCGCTCATGCCCGCGCCCAATTCTTTGGCACGGTGAGCTCGGCATAAGCGCCGCGGCATTCCTGCCATGCGGTTTCGTCGATCGAGCGGCCGCCGAACAAGCTGATCTCGACCGCGCGCGCGATGCGGCTGAAGGCATGGCGCGCGACCGAAGGGAGGTCGGCTGCCGCCGCCAGCTCGCGCGAGGTCATTGCGGGACGGACGAGACCGGGACGGCGGCCCGCGATGTCGTCGATGCTGCGATAGAGGAGCAGGTGCACCGCCTCGGCGAAGCGCCCGGCGGCGGCGAGCGCGTCGGCATCGGCAAGCCGCGCCCGCGCGGCACCCGCCTCGGCCTCGCCGATGCTTTCCTCGACCTCCCCGGCGCGGCGCTTGCGGCCGAAGCGGAGATTGTCGACCCAGTCGGCGAAGGCGGGAACGAAATGATAGAGGATGAGCAGCAGCAACGCCGCGGCGCCGATCCACAGCAGCGGCTTCAGCGCGGGCGCGGTCCATTCGAAGAAATCGCGCAGCCAGCCGAGATCCCATTGCGGACTGTCCCGCGGCGGCGGTGGCGGCGGAAAGCCGGTCTGGATATCCCCGCCTGCGATCGTCTGGCTATAGCCGGGGCCCAGAAGCTCGGGATCGAGGAGCCAGCCCTGCCCGTCGCCGGTTTCCGGCGACCCGCTTGCCGACGCCTGCGCAATCCACAGCGACATCATAGGAAAAAAACTGCCCCGCCCTGCTCGGTCATCGCGAAGGTGGTAGCGCGACGCACCGCGAGAAGGCAAGAGATGCTTGCGCGCCGACCGGCCTGGTTCTAGCGCGCGCCAGACCAGGGCCGATGGTTTCATTCGCAACCGGATCGGCAAAGCGGACGGAGGATGGCGGTGGACGCGGCTGAGGCAGTACATGAAAAATTCCTCGCCGCGCTGGCGAGCGGTTCGCTGGCCCGGAGCGCCGATGCGCCCGATCCTGCTGCGGCCGGCCTGTCGCGTGCGGACGCGACCGATATCTTCCTGTCGCAATTGACCAGCCGCCAGATGGATCGGCTGTCGCGTGCGTTACAGGCGCGGGGCGAAGGCTTTTATACCATCGGTTCGTCGGGGCATGAGGGCAATGCCGCGGTCGCCGCGGCGCTGCGCGTCACCGACATGGCGTTCCTCCACTATCGCTCGAACGCCTTCCAGCTCCACCGGTCGCGCCAGCGTCCGGGTGGGACGCCGACGTGGGACATGCTGCTGAGTTTCGCGGCGTCGAGCGAGGACCCGATCTCGGGTGGGCGGCACAAGGTCATCGGGTCGAAACCGCTCGCCATCCCGCCGCAGACCTCGACGATCGCCTCGCACCTGCCCAAGGCGGTCGGCGCCGCCTTCTCGATCGGCATCGCGCGAAGGCTGGGGATGGAGGATGGCCCGCTGCCCGACGATGCGGTGGTGCTCGCGAGCTTCGGCGACGCGTCGGCGAACCATTCGACCGCGCAGGGCGCGTTCAATACCGCGGGCTGGTCGGCGTTCCAGGGCTCGCCGATGCCGCTCATTTTCCTCTGCGAGGATAATGGCATCGGCATTTCGACGCGTACCCCGACGGGGTGGATCGAAGCGCAGTTCCGCCATCGCGCCGGGCTGCACTATATCCAGTGCGACGGCTCCGATCTCGTGTCCGCCTATGCCGGGGCGAAGGAAGCCGCCGACTACGCCCGCCGCACCCGCAAGCCGGTGTTCCTCCACATGGGCACGGTGCGCCTTTATGGCCATGCCGGATCGGACGTGCAGGCGGTCTATCTGCCCAAGGCGCTGATCGAGGCCGACGAGGCACGCGACCCGCTGCTCGCGGGCGCGGCGCTGATGGCCGAGCAGGGCTGGATGACCCCCGCCGAAGTTGCGGGCGCCTATGAAGAGATCGGCGCGACGCTCGCGCGGCAGGCCGAGGCGGCGATAAAGCGGCCGAAGATCACCACCCCCGCGGGGGTGATGGCAAGTCTCGTGCCGCCGAAGCGCGATCTGGCCCGCGCGAACACGCCGTCGGCCGAGGATCGCAAGGCGCTGTTCGGCAGCGACGCCGCGCAGATGGACAAGCCGATGCACATGGCGCGGCTGCTGTCGTGGGCGCTCGCCGACCTGATGCTGGCGCACAGGGAAATCGTCGTCGCGGGCGAGGATGTCGGGCCGAAGGGCGGCGTCTACAATGTCACCGCCAAACTTCACCAGCGCTTCGGTTCGGCGCGCGTCGTCAACACCCTGCTCGACGAACAGGCGATATTGGGGCTTGCGATCGGCATGGCGCACAACGGCTTCGTGCCGATGCCCGAAATCCAGTTCCTTGCCTATGTCCACAATGCCGAGGATCAGATTCGCGGCGAGGCGGCGACTTTGAGCTTCTTCTCGAACGGGCAATATACGAACCCGATGGTAATCCGTATCGCCGGGCTCGGCTATCAGAAGGGTTTCGGCGGCCATTTCCACAACGACAACAGCCTCGCGGTGTTCCGCGACATCCCGGGGGTGATCCTCGCGGTGCCGTCGAACGGGCGCGATGCGGTGCATATGCTCCGCGAATGCGTGCGGCTGGCGCGCGAGGAGCAGCGCGTCGTCGTCTTCGTCGAACCGATCGCGCTCTACATGACCCGCGACCTCGACGCCGATGGCGATGGCCTGTGGACCAGCGTCTATGAGGCGCCGGGCGAGGGCGCGCCGATCCGGTTCGGCGAGGTCGGGGTGCATGGCGACGGCACCGACCTCGCGATCGTCACCTATGGCAATGGATATTATCTGTCGCGGCAGGCCGAGAAACGGCTTGCCGCCGATGGCGTGAAAGCGCGCGTGATCGATTTGCGCTGGCTGAATCCGGTGGACGAGGAGGCGCTGGTCGCCGCGGTCGGTGATGCGAAGCGCATCCTGATCGTCGACGAATGCCGCATCACCGGATCGCAGAGCGAAGCGCTGATGGCGCTGTTCGTCGAGCATACGCCCGAGAAGAAGCTCGCGCGCCTCGCCGCCGACGACAGCTTCATCCCGCTGGGCCGGGCGGCGACGCTGACCCTGCCGAGCCGCGATTCGATCGTGGCGGCTGCGAAGGAGCTGCTGGTACGATGATAATATTCCGATCCGTGCCCCTGCGAAGGCAGGGGCCCATCTCCGATGCTGTCGTTTTACGGAGCCGGTCGCTCGATGCCGCCAGGCTCGATGATGGGCCCCTGCCTTCGCAGGGGCACGGGACCAACACGGGGGGTCGGTGATGGGCGAAAAAAGGACCGCGATCGTCGTCGCACCCGGCCGCGGCACCTATGGCAAGGGCGAGCTTGGCAGCATCGCGCGGCTCCACGGAGCGCGCTTCGCCGGCCTTATCGCCGATTTCGACGCGCAGCGCCGCGCGCGCAGCCAGCCGACGGTCAGCGAACTCGACGGCGCCGAGCGCTTCAGCGTCGCGACGCATATGCGCGGCGATGTCGCGGCGCCGCTGATCTATGCCGCCACCGCGCTCGACTGGCTGAGCATCGACCGCGAAAAATACGACGTCGTCGCGGCGCTCGGCAATTCGATGGGCTGGTATAGCGCGCTCGCGCTCGGCGGCGCGGTGTCGATCGAGGACGGCTTTCGCATCAGCAATGCAATGGGGCTCAACAGCCAGACGCACGGACCCGGCGGGCAGATATTGCTGCAGATCGTCGACGAGGATTGGCGGCCAGTGCCGGGGCTGCGCGAGACATTACTCGCGCTCGTCGCCGATATCGGCGCGCGGCCGGGCCATGCGCTGGCGGTGTCGATCGACCTTGCCGGAATGCTGGTGCTCGCGGGCGATGAGGCGGGCCTCGCCGCGCTGCTTGCCGAAGCGCCGCCGACGCCGGGGCGCGATCCGCTGAGGCTGGCGGGGCATGGGCCGTTCCACACCCCCCTGATGATCGGCAGTTCGGAGAAGGCGAAGGCCGAATTGCCCGCGTCGCTGTTCGGCGCGCCGGCGATCCCGCTGGTCGACGGGCGCGGCCATATCTGGCGGCGCTTCGCGTCCGATGCCATTGAGATGTGGGATTACACCTTCGGCCACCAGATTCTCGCGCCCTATGATTTCGCGCTGTCGGTTGCGGTCGCGGTCAGGGAGTTCGCGCCCGACGTCGTCATCCTGCCCGGCCCCGGCGACACGCTGGGCGGCGCGATCGCCCAGGCGCTGATCGGCATCGAATGGCAAGGAATCGCGGGCAAGGGCGATTTCATGGCGCGGCAGGCGTCGGACCCGATCCTGCTGTCGATGGGCCGCGCCGAACAGCGCGCGCTGGTGACGGGATAGGTTGGGACCCGCTGTATCGGGGGGCGATCGCTGCCGGTCAGGACCCGCCGATCGCGTTCACGGTGAACGCCAATATCCCCATGTTGAAGACGAATGCCGCCATGCAATGGCCGAGCACGACGCGCCGCATATGCGCGCCCGATATGGAGACGTCCGAAGTCTGGAAGGTCATGCCGAGCGTGAAGCTGAAATAGAGGAAGTCCCAATATCCGGGTTCCTTCACCCCCGGCACTTCCAGCCCGCCGCGATCCTTCCCGCGCGCCTGCAGATAATAGAGATGCGCATAATGGAGCGTGAAGACCATATTGGCGAACAGCCAGGCGAGCAGAAGCGTCGCGACGATCAGCGCGATGTCGCCCGCGCCGAGCGCGTCGGGGCTGGCAATGAGTGATCCCACCGCGAACAGAACGACCAGCGACAGCAGAACCGACAGGGCGAGCAGCACGGCGCGGTTGGCGTCGTTGCGCGCGGCGGTGCGCCGCATCGCGGCGGGATCGGCGGCGAACAGCGGGGTGATCGCGCCGAGAAAGACGAAGGCCGCGATGTCGAATCCGGCCAGCAGCGCCGTGCGCGGGTGGACGCCGCAGGCAGCCGCGAGCGCGGCGACGAGCGCGAAGATCGCGGCGAACAACAGGAACCGCGCTGGCGCGACATGCTCGCCAGGAGCAAAGCGCCGCGACCCCATCGATGTCAGGCGGCCGGCGGCGCGGCGACGATCCGCACCGGGATCGACTTGGCGGCGGGGCAGCCGCTGACCCGGTCGAACAGTTCGAGCGGCAGCAGCGGGTTGAGTTCGGGATAATAGCCCGCAACCGCGCCGCGCGGCATCGGATAGTCGATCAGCGTCAGCCCCTCGACGCGCCGCGCGAACCCATCGGCGGCGATCGTTTCGAGTGCGACCTTCGCCCCCGGATCGAGCCCGCGCGCCGCGCGGTCCCCGGCATTGACGAACAGGATCATCCGGTCGTTGTAAACGCCTCGATAGCGGTCGTTGTTGCTGTAGATCGTCGTGTTGAACTGGTCGTGCGAGCGCACCGTCGCCAGCCGCAGCATGTCGGGATCGTCGACCGGCGCATTGGCCGCGAGCCCCGGCAGGATCAGGAAATTCGCCTTGCCGTTGGGGGTCAGCCACACCCGGCGCCGCGGCGCGACGTCGAGGTGAAAACCCGTCGGTGCCGCGATCCGCTCGGCAAAACCCTCATAGAGCGCAGGGTAGATCTCGGCGATCTTGTCGCGGATCGCGCCATAATCGTCGATGTAGCGCGCCCAGTCGATCCGGCTTTCGGGCAGCGCCGCCATCGCCATGCGGCAGACGATCTCGACCTCCGCCTTGCAGTCGGCGCTCGCGGGGTCGAGGACGCCGCGCGAGGCGGTGACGTTCGACATCGAATCCTCGATCGTCACGAACTGCTCGCCCGCCGCGGTCTCGATCCGCTCCGAGCGCGCGATCACCGGCAGGATCAGCGCCTCACGCCCATGCACCAGATGCCCGCGGTTGAGCTTGGTCGCGATGCCGACGGTCAGGTCGAGCTTGCGCATCGCGTCATAGGCGCGGGCCGTATCGGGAATCGCGCGCACGAAATTGCCGCCGAGCCCGATGAAGACGCGCGCGGAGCCCCGCTCCATCGCCTCGACCGATTCGACGGTGTGATGGCCGTGTTCGCGCGGCGGATCGAAGCCGAAAACCTCGCGGACGCGGTCGAGATAGGCCACGGTCGGCTTTTCGTCGATGCCGACGGTGCGGTCGCCCTGGACGTTCGAATGGCCGCGGATCGGCGAGATTCCGGCGCCCGGCCGACCGAAATTGCCCTTGAGCAGCAGGATGTTCGCGATCTGCTGGACGAGGCTCGACCCGAGCTGGTGCTGGGTGATCCCCATGCCGTAGCAGATGATCGTCGCCTTCGAGCGGATATAGATGTCGGCGCAGCGGCGGATCTGCTCCTCCGAAATGCCCGACGCCTCGACCATCGCGGCCCAGTCCTGCGCCGCTATGTCCGCCTCGAGCGCCCCAAAACCCTCGGTATGGTCGGCGAGGAAGGCGCGGTCGAAGACCGCCTCGCCCGCCGCCTCGCGCTCGAACATCGCGCGCATCATGCCCTTGAGGAAAGCAAGGTCGCCGCCGATGCGGATATGGACGAACTCGCTGGCGATCGGCGTCGAACCGAAGGTCGCCATCTGCACGACGTCCTGCGGCTCGGTGAAGCGGATCAGCGCGCGTTCGGGCATCGGATTGACCGCGACGATCGGCACCCCGCGCTTTCGCGCTTCGACAAGGCTGGTCATCATCCGCGGCGCGTTGGTGCCGGGATTCTGCCCGATGACGAAGATCGCCTCGGCATGGTCGAAATCGTCCAACACCACCGTGCCCTTGCCGACCCCGATCGCGGGCGGCAGGCCGCGGCTCGTCGGTTCGTGGCACATGTTCGAGCAATCGGGGAAATTATTGGTCCCATATTCGCGCACGAAGATCGAATAGAGGAAGGCCGCCTCGTTCGGCGTGCGGCCCGAGGTATAGAATTCGGCGTGATGCGGGCTGTCGAGGCGGCGAAGGTGGCGGCCGACCGTCGCGAACGCTTCGTCCCAGCTCACCGGCACATAATGGTCGCTCGCCGCGTCGTAGCGCATCGGTTCGGTGAGCCGCCCCTGCATTTCGAGCCAGTAATCCGACTGGTCCATCAGTTCGGTCACGCTGTGCGCCGCGAAGAAATCGCGCGTGACGCGGAATTTCGTCGCTTCGTGCGCGAGCGCCTTCGCGCCATTCTCGCAAAATTCGAGCTTCTTGGTGCAGACCGCGTCGGGAAAGGCGCAGCTCGGGCATTTGAAGCCGCCGGGCTGGTTCATCGACAGCAGCGCGCGCGACCCCTTGGTGACGACGCTCTGTTCGAGCAGCACCTTCGCGGTCGCCGCCGCCGCGCCCCAGCCGCCCGCGGGGCTGGTGTAGGTCTTGTAACGGGGTCTGTCCTCGGCCATTGCGGGTTCCGGCAATCGTTTCGACGCGCAAGTAAAGCATAGCCATGCCGATTTATCCATCGGCCATCGGCCGACGAAAAGCGGCCAGCCCCCAGGGGCGAGGGCTGGCCGGGTGCAGGCGGACGCGGGCTAGCGGGTGCCGGGTGAAACCCGCGCCCTCCTGCGGTCAGGGTCGTCCGGGAACGCAATCAAACCCGGACACCCCCTTGCTAGGCGCCGCCGCCCGTCCGCGGCATGACCGCCAGATGACAATATCGTAATCCGCGCGTCAGCTTGCGGAGCGGGTGGGGCGCCTAAAAGCGGCGCATGGCGAACGGCAAACGGCCATCATCGGAAAGACCATGGATATGGGCGGTCGCGCTCGCGCTGCTCTTCGTCCTGCTCGGCGCCGTCGCCTTTTATGCCCACGCCGGCTGGTATCGGCGCGGCGTCTTCCACGACCTGCCGTCCGCCGCGGCCGGTGCCGGCCGCCCCGCGATCGTCATGCTGTCGGGCGACATGGGCGACCGCGTCGGCATGACGCCGAAGGTCGCGGCGCGGCTCCACGCACGCGGCTATGCGGTCGTCACCGTCAACAGCCTTGCCTATTTCTCGCCGCGCCGCACCGCGGCCGAAGCGGCGGCGCTGATCGCACAGGCGATGCACCGCGCGCTGGCGCTCGGCAGGACCGGCCGGGTCGTGCTGATCGGCCAGTCGTTCGGCGCCGACATGCTCCACGCCGGGCTCGCCGAATTGTCGCCTGCCGCGCGGCGCCCGGTCCGCGCGGTCATCCTGGTCGTCCCCGGTCACGACATCGTCTTTCGCGCCTCGCCGGTCGAATTGGCGGGGTGGGAGATTCCCGACGCGCTCGCCTGGCCCACCGCGTCGCGGCTGAGCTGGGCGCCGGTTACCTGCATCCGCGGCGCCGAAGAGCGCGGCAGCCTGTGCCCCGAACTGGCGATGCCGAATGTCCGCCGCGTCGTGCTGCCCGGCGGCCATCGGCTGCACGACGACGATGCAGCGCTCGCCGCGGCGATCCTGCGCGCGATCGGAGACGCCCGATGATGAGGAGTTTGCGATGAAGATGATGGCAATGGCGGTTCTGCTGGCGGTATCGGCCGGACTGGCGCAGCCGCAGCCGGTCCTTTCGCCGATCGGCGTCTGGCAGAATCCGAAGGGCACGGTCCGCGTCCGCACCCGGCCGTGCGGCGAACTGCTCTGCGGCAATATCGTCTGGGCAAGCCCGCAGGCGATGGCCGACGCGCGCGATGCCGGGGTGCATTCGCTGATCGGCACCGAATTGCTCGTCGGCTATCGCCGCACCGGCAGCGCGCGCTGGACCGGGCAGGTTTATGTTCCCGATCAGGGCCGCCGCTTCTATTCGACGATCGAACAGAAGGGGCCGAACGGCCTCCGCATCTCGGGCTGCATCCTCGGCGGGCTGCTCTGCAAGCGGCAGGACTGGACCCGGCAATGAGGGCGGCGCGTGTCCTGGCGCAGGTGGCGGCGTGGAGCCGCGCGAACAGGCGGTTGCTGTCGATCCTCGCGGCGCTCGCTGTCGCGATGCTCGGCCTTACGGCGCTCTTCGGGCTGCTCCACTCGGTGCGCCCGCGCGCGATCCGCCACGCCTTCGACGCGCTGTCGGCGGCGCAGATATTCGGCGCGCTGGCGCTCACCGCCACCAGCTATCTTCTCCTCACTCTCTACGACTGTTTCGCCCTCAGCGTGCTCGGCAAGCGGCTGCCGTGGCGCACCGCCGCGCTCGCCTCCTTCACCAGCTATGCGCTCAGCCACAATCTGGGGCTCGCCCTCCTCACCGGCGGCTCGGCGCGCTACCGCGTCTATCGCGCCGCGGGACTCGGCGGCGGCGAAATCGGCAGCGTCATCGCGCTCGCCAGCCTCGCTTTCTGGAGCGGGGTGATCCTGCTCGCCGGGCTCGCCGCCGCGACGAGCACGCAGATATCGCCGATCCTGCATTGGGGCCTGTCGCTGTCTTCGCTTCACGTCGCGGGGATGGTCGTCGTCGCGCTCTGCTGCATCCCGCCGCTGCTGCGCGCCTTCGGCGTCGAGGCGATCGAGATCGGCGGATGGCGCACGCCGATTCCCGGCCCGGCGATGAGCGCGGCGATGACCCTCGTCGCCGCGCTCGATCTCGCCGCGGCGAGCGCGGCGCTCTATATCCTCTTTCCCGCGCCCGACCCGTCGGCGTGGCCGTTCTTTTTTCTTGGTTACGCGCTCGCGATCGTAGCGGCGCTGATCAGCCATGTTCCCGGCGGGCTCGGGGTGTTCGAGGCGGTGGTGATCGCCACCGTGCCCGGCGACAAGGCTGAATTGCTCGCGGCGCTGCTCGCCTATCGCGTGCTCTATTATCTTCTCCCGCTGCTGCTCGCGGCGCTGCTCCTCGCGTGGCATGAAAGCCGGGCGTGGCACGTCCCGGCGCGGGAGTTCGCGGTCGCCGGGCAATCGCTGCTGCGCGAACTGGCGCCGCCGCTGCTCGCCGCGCTTGTCTTCGCGGGCGGGCTGATCCTGCTCCTGTCGGGATCGACCCCCGCCGACGCGGCGCGGATGCACGACCTCAAGCATCTCGTGCCGCTGCCCTTCGTCGAGGCCTCGCATTTCGCCGCCAGCCTGTCGGGCACCCTGCTCCTCTTTTTGGCGCCTGGGCTGCTCCGCCGCCTCGACGGCGCTTTCGTGGCGACGCGCGCCTTGCTGGTCGCGGCGATTCTCTTTTCGCTCGTCAAGGGGGTCGACTATGAGGAGGCGCTGATCCTCTCCGGCATCGCGACGGCGCTGCAATGGAGCCGCCCGGCCTTCTATCGCCGGACGTCGCTGATCGATGCGCCGCTCTCCACCGGCTGGATCGCGGCCGCGCTGACCGCGATCCTCGCGTCGGCTTTTGCGGGCTTCTTCGCTTACAAGCATGTCGCCTATGACAGCAGTCTGTGGTGGCAGTTCAGCCTGCGGGGCGATGCGCCGCGCTTCCTGCGCGCGCTGTTCGGCATCGCGGTGCTGCTGGCGGGGCTTGCGCTCTGGCGGCTGTTCGCGCCGTCGCCGCGCGCGGCGCAAACGGCTGCGGTCGGCTTCGACCAGCTTGCGCCCGCGCTCGCGCTCGCCGACCACACCGACGCCTTCCTCGCCTTCACCGGCGACAAGCGCTTCCTGCTCGCCGACGAGAGCGACGCCTTTCTGATGTATCGGGTGGAGGGCGCGAACTGGATCGTCATGGGCGACCCCGTCGGCAACGAGGCGCGCTGGTCCGACCTGCTGTGGAAATTGCGCGAACGCGCCGACGCTGCGCAGGGACGCCTGCTTCTCTATCAGATCGGCGCGCGTTCGCTGCCATATGCGATCGACCTCGGCCTCGCTATCGTCAAATATGGCGAGGAGGCGCAGGTCGATCTCGCCGATTTCACGCTTGCCGGCCCGCACGCCAAGACGCTCCGCCATGCCGAACGCCGCGCGGTCCAGGACGGCGCCAGCTTCGCGATCCTCCCCGCCGCCGGGGTGCCGGACCATGTCGCCGAATTGCAAGCCGTGTCCGACGACTGGTTGCGCGTGAAAAGGCAACGCGAAAAGGCCTTCAGCCTCGGGAATTTCGATCCCGGCTATCTCGCGCATTTCCCCTGCGCGGTGGTGCGGATCGGGGGGCGGGTTGTCGCTTTCGCCAACATTCTCGCCACAGCCAATCGCGAGGAGATGTCGGTCGACCTGATGCGCCACGTCGCCAGCCTGCCCTATGGCGTGATGGATTATCTGTTCATCCGGCTGATGGACCATGCGCGCGCAGAGGGCTATCGCCGCTTCACGCTCGGCATCGCGCCGCTCGCGGGGGTCGACGGGCGCAAGCTCGCCCCGGCGTGGGCGCGCGGCGCCGCCTTTCTGTTCCGGCACGGCGAGATGCTCTACGGCTTCGGGGGCCTTCGAAGCTACAAGGCGAAATTCGCGACCCACTGGGAACCGCGCTATGTCGCCGGCCCGCGCGGCATGGCGTTCGCGCGGAGCATGGCGGCGGTCCACCGTATCGTCAGCCGCCCGCCGGCCGGAAAGAGGACCGCCCCGCCGTCGCTGGTGCTGGCCTAGGCGGTGCAGGGCGTGTCCCCCCGCCCCCCGACGCCGCGACCCATGCCGCCCGCGGGCGCCCTGCTGCTGACGCTTGCGGCGGTGATCGCGCTCGCCATTCATCTGGTCGCCCCGCCGCACCGGCAGCGAAGCGACCAGCTTCCCGGCCTGACCTATGAGGCCAAGCGCAAGGCCCCCCATGCGCCGCTCGCGCTGGTCGTCACCAGCGTCCAGGACAATGGTCCGGCGGCAAGGGCCGATATCGCCGCGGGCGACGTGATCGACGGCATCGACGGCCGGCCGATCGCCTCGCTTTCGTCGGTCGGGCGCGCGATGCGAAGCGATGCGCGCAGCGGCCCGCTGCTTCATATTCGCCATGCGGGCGAGAGCCGTTATAAGCATCTGCCCGGCCGCGCCCCATCCGTTCGCTCCAAGGAACCGCATGTCGCAAAAGATTCTCGTCGTCGAAGATGACCCGACCACCGCGGATTTCATCGTCAAGAGCCTGACCGGCGAAGGCTTCGTCGTCGATCACGCCGCCGACGGGCGCGACGGGCTGTTCCACGCGACCGACGGCAGTTACGACGCGATCGTCCTCGACCGGATGCTGCCGGGGATGGACGGGATGGCGGTGCTCGCGGCGCTGCGCGCGGCGAAGGTCGCGACCCCGGTGCTCATCCTCTCCAACCTCGGCGCGGTCGATGCGCGGGTCGAGGGGCTGACCTCGGGCGCCAACGACTATCTGGTCAAGCCCTTCGCTTTCTCCGAACTGCTCGCGCGGCTGAAGCTGCTGATCGCGCGGCCCCCGGGCGGCACGCAGGTCGAGACGGCCCTGTCCTGCGAGGATCTGGAGATGAACCTGCTGAGCCGCCGCGTCACGCGCGCGGGCAAGCGCATCGACCTTCAGCCGCGCGAGTTCCGCCTGCTCGAATATCTGCTGCGCCACAAGGAACGGGTCGTCACGCGGACGATGATGCTGGAGGGGGTGTGGGAATATCATTTCGACCCCGGCACCAATGTCGTCGACGTCCATGTCAGCCGCCTGCGCCGCAAGGTCGACGACGGCTTCGCGCGGCCGCTCGTCCACACGATCCGCGGCGCGGGCTATATGCTCGGCAAGGCCGACTAGCGCCCGATGCAGCGCGGCTTCCTGCAATCGACGACGGTCCGGCTGGCGCTGGCGCTGCTGCTCGTCCAGGTCGCGGCGCTCGCGCTGGGCCTGACGATCATCCACCGCTTCACCGAAGCGACGATCCTCGCCGACGCGCGCACCGCCGCCGAGGTCGCGCGCGACGATTTCGCCGAGGAATATCGGCGCGAGGGCGAGGCCGGGCTCGTCCGCGCGATCCGCGACCGGCTGGCGGCACGCGACGACCGCAATTTCGTCGTCCTGCTGAAGGGCCCCGGCGGCGCCCCGGTCGCCGGCAATCTTGCGCAATGGCCCGCGACGGTCGGCCCGGCCGAAGACTGGCGCCGGATCAGCCTGTTCCGCGCGGGCGGGCAAGCCGCCGAGGAGATGGGGATCGTCACGGCCCGGCTCCCCGATGGCCGCGTGCTGCTGACCGGCGAAGTGCTCGAAGCGCAGGCGCAGCTGGCCCGTGCCAGCCAGGCGGCTTTCCTCTATGCGCTCGCGGCGGGAATCCTCCTCGCGGCGATCGTCGCGGCGCTGGCCGCCTGGATATTGGCGCGGCGCGTCGATGCCTTCGCGCGCGCCGCCGCGGCGATCGCGGGCGGCAAGCTCGACGCGCGCGTCGAGCGCGACGAGACGGGCGACGCCTTCGACCGGCTCGGCGTGTCGATCAATGCGATGCTCGACCGGATCGAGACGCTGGTCGGTGAACTGCGCATGGTCACCGATTCGATGGCGCACGATCTGCGGTCGCCGGTGTCGCGGCTGAAAGCCGTGCTCGAACAGGCGCTCGGCCGCACGCGGGACGAAACCGCCGCCACCGCGCTCGCGGGCGCGATCGACGAAGCCGACAGCCTGCACCGCCTGCTCGACACCGCGCTCGAGATCAGCCGCGCCGAGGCGGGGATCGGCCGCGACCAGTTCGCGCGCTTCGCGCTCACCCCGCTGCTCGAAGATCTCGCCGAAGTCTATGGCCCGCTCGCCGAGGACGAAGGCTTCGCGATCCATGTCGATTCCCCCGGCGAACTCGACGTCGTCGCGCACCGCGAAATGCTGCTCCGCGCGCTGTCGAACCTGATCGACAATGCGCTCAAATATGCGCGCGGCGGATCGGTCATCCGGCTCGCGGCGGTCCGCGGGGCGCGAAGGGGGGTCGCGCTGTCGGTCGCCGACGACGGCCCCGGCATTCCCGAAGACCGTATCGGCGAGGCGGCGAAGCGCTTCGTCCGGCTCGACCCCGCGCGCGGCGGCTCGGGGGCGGGGCTGGGCCTGTCGCTCGCCCTGACGATCGCGCACATGCACGACGGGCGGATGGCGATCGCGCGCGCCGATCCGCGCGGCACGATCGTCACGCTCGACCTGCCGATCGCTTCGGATTGACGCCGAAGCCGACCCGACCGCGCTAGGCGGCGCGCGCGGCCGCGGCCAGTCTGGGGGCGTGAGCGAACGGGGCGCGCCTATCCATCTGATCCTTCCCGACGCGGTCGAGCGCGCGGCTTGTTTCCGCACGCTTGCCGACCGGCCCGGACGGATCGTCCGCAGCTTCGCGAGCGGCGACGCCTGGATCGAGGCGGGCGCCGACGCCGACTGCGCGATCCTGCTCTTCCACTGGCGCCAGCCCGGCGGCGCGGGCGGCGAGGCGCTGCTCGGCCGCATCGCCGGGCGCAGCGACATCACCGCTTTCGTCGCTGCGAGCCGGCTGACGATCGCCGAAAGCCGCGCGATCCTGCGCGGCGGGGCGCACGACCTGCTCGCCGCGCCGCTCGACCCGCGCCTCGTCCGCCGCACGATCGACGGCGCGGTCGCCGACTGGGCGGCGCGGGGCGCGGCGCTCGCACGGCGGCGCGAGGCCGAAAGCCGGCTCGCGGCGCTGACTCCGCGCGAGCGCGACATATTGGATGCGATCGCCGCCGGGCTCGGCAACAAGGCGATCGCGCGGCGGCTCGACCTCAGCCCGCGCACGGTCGAGGTTCACCGCGCGAACATCATGCGGCGCACCGACGCGGGCAGCGTCGCCGAACTGCTCCGCCTCGCCTTCATCGCCGAACTCGCGACCAATAATCTCCAATATGGTGCAACTGCGCGCTTCGGCGCGGCCATCGAGGCCTCGCCCCGCCTATAAGGGAAAGCGAACGGACGGGTGCCTTTGAGTTGGTCCCCATCGGCATCGCCGTTCGTGCCCGCGGTCAACCCCACCTGACCGCGGGATCCCAGCCGGGACCGGCGGAGGAGGTTCCACCTCCGCCGGTTCCAAACCGGCCGGGCGATGAACCCGGAGCAGCGAGCCATTTAAGCGGCAGCTTGGCGGCGAAAGCTGGCGTAGATGGGATTCGCTCAGAGATCGCAGAGATTTTGGTTCACGCGGAGACGCGGAGACGCGGAGAGGCAGGTTCGGGTCGACAGGCCCTTTTTGATCGGGGATGCAGCAGGCCGCGGCGTTGCCGTAGGAAAGCCGCTTCGCGGCAAGCCCGATCTCTCCGCGACTCCGCGTCTCCGCGTGAACTTCAACTCGCCCTCTCTCCGATCTCCATGCGAATCCTGATCGAAAAACCATGTTCCCCCGCCTTCGCGGGGGAACAGGATGAATCCTCATATCAGTCCGCACATGGCTGAATCGCCACAATCCCTAGACCGCCACCGCGACGGCCGTGCCGATCGGGTCGGCGCAGGGATCGGTGAAGGTCACTAGCAAATCCGGTCCCTGCGGCTCGATCGTGACCGGGCTGCCGTCGTCGAGGCGCCTGCCCGCGCCCGTGATCGCCAGATTCCTGATCACAAGCCGGGTGGACGCAACGGGCCCCTTGAAGATCAGATTCACGCGCCCGGGCGCGGCGGTGAAGCGCACCGCCTGCCCGCATTCGGTCTCGCCGTCCGATCGCGTCCACGGCCTCGTGCCATAGATCGCATCGCCATTCGCGCGCAGCCATGCCCCGAACTGCCTGAGGCGGCCGAGCTGTTCGCCCGGAATCGCCGCGTCGGTCGCGCGCGGCCCGACATTGAGCAGCAGATTGCCGTTGCGCGACACGGCATCGATGAAGTCATGGATCAGCGTTTCGGCACTGGCGTAATCGGCTTCGGTGTCGTTGCGGTTGAAGCCGAAGCTATGGCTCATCCCGCGGGTCGCCTCCCATTTCCTGGTCTGGATTTCGGCAAAGGCGGCATATTCGGGGGTGCGAAAGTCGCTGTGCGGAATTTCCGGCGGAATGATCCCCTTCGACGCGTCGGCGCCTTGCCGGGCGATCGCCGCCTTGATCTTGCGATCGACATAGCGCCGGACCAGCGGAATCTTCAGGGCGTCGCGCTGCAGGCTGGCCGCCACCCAGCGATCGTTGACCACGCCGTCGGGAACCGCGCGATAATAATCGGCGAACAGCCGATACAGCGGCCCGGCCCGCGTCGGCCAGCTGATGTCGTTCCACAACACCGACGGTTCGTAGCGGTCGATCAGTTCGCGCACCTGCGCCATCGCATAGGCGGGATATTCGCCGCCGGGTGTCGAAGCGAGGAAATCCCCGAGCGTTCGCAGCGGGCGCCGGTTGAAGGTCCAGTCGATCCCGCCCGAATAATAGACCCCGAAGCGCAGGCCCGCGGCGCGCACCGCCGCGGCGAGGTCGCCGACGATATCGCGCCCGGTCGTCCACCCGGTCCGGTGCGGGTTTGCGACCTGGCTGGGCCACAGGCAAAGCCCGTCGTGATGCTTGGTCACGAGCACGACATAGCGCGCGCCGGCATCGCGAAACGCCTCTGCCCAGGCGGCGGGGTCCCACCGATCGAGCCCGGCTTCGAACGGCTGCTTGAAATCCTCATAAGGCGCATCGCCATAATGCGCCCGGTGGAATTGGGCAGAGGGCGTCCCCGGAACCTTGATCGCGTTGCAATACCATTCGGTATAGGGAACCATCGCGACCGCGCGGTCATAATCCCGGGCAAAGGCCTCGCCGATCGAGCCGAGGCGCGGGGCGAATCCGGGAATGGCAAAGGCGCCCCAATGGATGAAAATCCCGAACTTGGCGTCGTGATACCAGTCGGGCACGGCGCGCGCGTTGAGGTCGGCAAGGGTGGAACGGGCGGACGGCATCAGCGGGTGCTCCCGCCTGTCGGCTCATATTTCGCGCGAAGCGGTTCATCCATCCTGTCTCTCCCCCTGTTCCGTCATCGTCGCGGCGATCCGTCCCGCCGCGCTCCCGTGCGTCGCTACAGTTAATTCTATAATCATAGAAAAATCTATATGATAATTATCATATCGACAAAGGTGCGAATCCATTGCCCCGCTACCCCCGGCTTGTCAGCGGGATGGCCCGTTCGGACGCGCTATGGGGGGTGTTCGGGCGGGCCTTGATGGGATGATCATTCGGGCAAATGCCGCAAGTTCAATATATCGTTATAGACTAATATATAAAACACCGATAACAAAGCCCCCGGGGGGAGATGCCGCGACGGCATCTCGCTTTAAAAAGCGTGGGATCCGCGTCCGCGGACCCATCGCGCCAATAATCGACCAGCAGAATCGCTGGCGGCGGGAGAGGCGTGGTATGCGAAAACTATCTTGGATGTTTGCGAGCGTTGCATTCGTGGCGATACCGGCTGCGGCGCAGGCGCAGGACGCAAAACCGGCGGCGGATCAAACCGCGACGACGGACGGGGCTTCGGGGCTCGCCGAAATTGTCGTCACCGCCGAAAAGCGCAGCGTCAATCTGCAGGACGTGCCGCTCGCCATTTCGGCCTATACGGCCGATGCGCGCCAGCTCGCCGGCATCACGACGCTGCAGGATGTCGCGAACTTCACGCCGGGCCTCAGCTATTCGGCGAGCAATGACCGGGTCTTCATTCGCGGGATCGGGCGGCAGACCAACACCAACGGCAGCGATCCCGGCGTCTCGACCTATACCGACGGCATTTACGATGCGTCGACCAGTTCGATCGCCGCATCCGATTTCTTCATCGATCGCATCGAAGTGCTGCGTGGCCCGCAAGGCACTCTTTACGGGCGCAATTCGATCGGCGGCGCCATCAACGCGATCTCGAAACGGCCGAGCGAAGCGTTCGCGGCCGACCTGCGCGGCACGGTGGGCAACTATGGCCTCTACACGCTGGAGGGGGCGGTATCGGGGGCGCTTACCGGCGGGCTCCGCGCGCGGCTGGCGGGCGCCTTTTCCGACCAGAACCGCGGCTATTTCAAGAACGACGCCGGCGGGGTCAGCGAAGGCGGCCGCGGCAAGCGTCGCTATCTGGAACTGCAGCTGGAGGCGGATCTGGGCCCCGATGTCACGGCCTGGGTGAAGCTTTTCAGCGGCCGCACCAACCTTAATCCGCGCAACCTCAACCGGATCGGCGCCTATGATTTCGCGCCCTATCCCACCGGGGCGATCACCCCGGGGGCGGCCTTTGGCTATCTGATCCCCGGCGTCGTCGCGCTCGACCCCAGTCCGCTGACCCCGGGCGCGACCGACATCCGGCATTTCAGCGCCGACACGACGCAGACCGAAAGGATGCGCGGCAATTTCGGCGCGACCGGCGACATCAAATGGAGCCTGCCGGGCTTCGACGTCCGCCTGCTCGGCGGCTATCAGACATATCGCATCGACAACAGCTATGAACTCGATGGCACCAGCGTGGTGTCCTATGCCTTTCCGCTGGGTCCCGGCGGCGGTATCTGCGGCTTCATTCCGGGGTGCGGTCCGCTGACCGTCTTTCCGTCGACGCAGCTCAACCTGCACAACAAAAAATCCTTCGGCAGCGGCGAACTCACCCTGACCTCGAACACCGGCGGGCCGCTGCAATGGGTCGCCGGCGTCTATTATTATCAGGAGACGCTGGCTCAGGAATCGCACTTCAACGCGCCCAACCAGCCGCAATTGCGCGCGCCGGCCAATGGTCCCGCCAACCCGCTCGGCGATTTCGTTTATGCCGCGTCGACGCTGACCACCAAATCGATCGCCGCTTTCGGACAGGTCGATTACCGGATCGCCGACACGCTGCGCCTGACCGGCGGGCTGCGCTATACCCATGACAGGAAGAGCGGCGACGAATTTTTCCGTATCCTCTGTTTCGGATGCGGCGGATTCTCGCCCGACCTCTATGGTTCGGCGACCCCGGCGCTCGACATCACCGCGTCGCAAATCTCGCTTGCCGACGCGCCCGGCGTCGCCTCGCAGGTGACGATCGATCCGGCGACGGGCATCGCGCGGCGCGGTCTGGCGAACAGTTGGGGCGCGGTGACCGGGACCGTCGCGGTCGAATGGCAGCCGACACAGGATCAGCTGGCCTTTCTGCGGTATAGCCGCGGCTATAAATCGGGCGGCTTCAACGCCGGCGGCATTTCGGCGCTGCCGCAGACCGGGGCCGAGCATATCGACGCCTTCGAGGCGGGGTATAAGCAGACGCTCGGCAAAAGGCTGCGCTTCAATCTGGCGGGCTTCTACTACGACTATCAGGGGCTTCAGGTGCCGCTGACCGTGTCGCAGCCCGGCGGCGCGCAGCTCACCCAATTCTTCAACCTCGCCAGCTCGAAAAGCTATGGCGTCGAGGTCGAGCTGGCGTGGCAACCGGCGAATCCGCTGCATCTGTCGTTCAACTATGGTTTCGGCCAGTCGCGGATCGACGAAGGATGCTGCTTCGTCGACGGGCAGGACCCGCTGGCGGTCCAGCCGGGCGCGCAGCCGTCGGGGCCCGCCGCCAACGGCCAGCAGCCGCAGAGCGTCGTCGGGGCAAGGCTTTCCGACACGCCGCGCCACAAGGTCGCCCTCAACGCGATGTACAGCATCGCGTTCGAGCCGGGCACCTTCTCGCTGTCGGGCAATTATGTCTGGCGCAGTGCGGCCTACAGCAACATCTTCAACCGCGCCTATAACCGTATGCCGTCCTGGGATCAGGTCGACCTGCGGGCGATCTGGTCCGGCCGCGACGACCGCTACCGCGTCATCGCCTATGTGAAGAATCTGTTCGACAGCAAAGGTTACGACAGCGCGCTCGGCAATCTGCTCGCATCCTCGCCGACGCTCGCGGTCGCGCAAAGCTATTCGCTGACGCCCCCGCGAACCTATGGTCTCCAGCTCGAATACCGGTTCCGATAGGCGCGGCGGGTGGACAATCCCTCCTCCCCGCCGACGGGCGTGCTGCCGCTTTCGACGCGGTTGCTCTATGGTTCGGGCACGATCGCGTTCGGGATCAAGGATCATGGCTTCAACGCGCTTTTGATGCTGTTCTATAACCAGGTCGTCGGGCTTCCCGCAGCCTGGGTGGGGTCGGCGATCATGATCGCGATGATCGCCGATGCGCTGTTCGATCCGTTGCTGGGCCAATATTCGGACAATGTCCGGACGCGCTGGGGGCGCCGCCACCCCTTTATGTATGCGGCGGCGCTGCCGATCGCGCTCTCCTATCTCCTGCTCTGGATGCCGCCCGACATGGCGCACGGCGCGCAATTCGCATGGCTGGTCGCCACGGCGATTCTCGTGCGCTTCTCGATCAGCCTCTATGAAATCCCATCGACCGCGCTGCTCGCCGAATTCACCAGCGACTATGACGAACGCACCAGGCTCGTCGCCGCGCGCTTTTTCTTCGGCGTGTGCGGCGGCATCGCCATGACGGTGCTGACCTTCGGCTATTTTCTACGACCGACCGCCGCGCAGCCTGTCGGCCACCTGAACGCGGGGGGCTATGTCACCTATGCCTGGGTCGCGGCGGCGATCATGATGCTGGCGGTGCTTATCTCGACGCTCGGGACGCAGAAGGAAATATTGAAACGCCCGCTGCTCCCCCCGGCGCCGAAGGTTCCGGCCGGACGGATGCTGCGCGAGATGCTGGGCATATTGGTGCACCCCGCCTATATTTCGATCCTGCTCGCCAGCCTGTTCTTCGCCGTCGCGTCGGGTCTCAACCTGTCGCTCGCCGTCTATTTCTCGACATATTTCTGGGAATTGAGCGCCAGCCAGATCGCCACCGTGGCGTCGACCGCAATCGTCGGCATCCTGCTGGCTTTCGTCGTGGTGCTGCCATTGTCGGCGCGGTTCGGCAAGAAGCCGGCGGCGATGCTGATGTTCACTCTGTCGCTGATTTCCAGCGTCGTGCCCCTGATCCTGCGCCTTGCCGGCCCGTTCCCGGCCAATGGCGACCCGCTGCTGCTGTGGCTCTTGATGGGGCAATTCTCATTCGGGATGATGACGACCATCGCGGGCGGCATCCTGGCGGTGTCGATGGTTGCCGACGTGACCGACCAGATCCGGCTCGAAACCGGCCGCCGGTCCGAAGGCCTGCTGTTCTCCGCTGCAACCATGGTCAACAAGGCGATATCGGGCATGGGAATCATGCTCGCGGGGCTCTTGCTCGCCTTCGTCCAATTCCCGCAGAATGCACAGCCCGGCCATGTCCCCGCCGATACGCTCCGGAATCTGGCGAGCATCTATATAGCGGTGCTGTCAATCGCGACCGTCATCGCGATCATCTGCCTCGCTTATTATCCGATCAGTCGATCGCGCCATCTGGAAAATATCCGGCAATTGGGCGCGGCGGCTGCGGAATGATCGGGGGATCCTCGGCGCGGCTTCCAAGGGGTGTTTATGCATTGGAAGCTTATTCGGCGCCTTCCCGCCACTTGAACGCGCCTGCTATCCTGGAAACTCCATCCAATCGGGACAGACCCTAAGCATCGATGCTGGTCTTGAGGTCGCCGTGGACCAGCCCGCCGTCGACCGCGATCGTGTCGCCGACGACATAGTCGCCCGCCTTCGACGCGAGGAAGATCGCGGCGCCCGCCATATCCTCGGGCATGCCGATGCGCTTGACCGGAATGCTTTTTGCGACCGCGTCGCCATGGTCGCGCGCAGCCTTGTTCATGTCCGACTGGAAAGCACCCGGCGCGATCGCCGTGACGATGATGTTGTCGGTTACCAGCCGCGCGGCGAGGCGCTTGGTGAGATAGAGAATCGCCGCCTTCGACGCGTGGTAGCTGTAGGTCTCCCACGGATTGAGGCGCATACCGTCGATCGAGCCGATGTTGATGATCTTGGCCGGCCGCTCGGCGGTGCCCGCGGCCTTGAGCAGGCCGTGGAGCGCCTGCGTCAGGAAGAAGGGCGATTTGACATTGATGTCCATCACCTTGTCCCAGCCCGCCTCGGGGAAGCCCTCGAACGGCTCACCCCACGCGGCGCCGGCGTTGTTGACGAGGATGTCGAGCCGTTCCTCGCGCGCTTCGAGTTCCTTCGCGAGCGCGCGGCAGCCCTCGACGGTCGAGAGGTCGACGGGAAGCCCGATCACCTTGCCCGGATAGCGTGTTTCGAAATCGGCGACGGCTTCCTCGATCTGCGCACTCTTGCGCGCCGAGATATAGACGCGCGCGGCGCCCGCGGCGAGATAGCCCTCGACGATCATCTTGCCGATGCCGCGCGATCCGCCGGTGACGAGGGCGATGCGACCGTCGAGGCCGAACATGTCCTGAAGGTTCATACTGCTATCCCTTTTCCGTTCGTCCTGAGCTTGTCGAAGGACCGTTCTTTCCCGCGACGTCCAAAAGAAAGGACGGCCCTTCGACAAGCTCAGGGCGAACGGGGGGTTGTAACTGCCTGCTTCTTAGTACCCGTTCATTCGCGCGACCTGGTCGATGTGATAATGCACGTCGCCCATATATTCCGCCAGCGCGCGGTCGCGTTTCATGTAGAGGCCGATGTCATATTCGTCGGTCATGCCGATGCCGCCATGCATCTGCACGCCTTCGCGCACCGCGAGGTTGGCGGCGCGGCCGGCTTTCGCCTTGGCGACCGAAACCATCAGCTTCGCGCCCTCGCTGCCTTCGTCGAGCAGTTGCTGCGCCTTCATCACCGTGGCGCGCGCGACCTCCATCTCGCCATAGAGATGCGCGGCGCGGTGCTGGAGGCCCTGGAACTCGCCGATCAACTTGCCGAACTGCTTGCGTTCCTTGAGGTAAGTGACGGTCCTGTCCATCGCGCCCTGCCCGACGCCGACCATCTCCGCCGCAGCGCCGGTGCGCGTCGCGGCGAGCAAAGCGTCGAGGATGTCGCCACCCGCATCGACCTCGCCGATCACCGCGTCGGCATCGACCTCGACCCCGTCGAGGGTGACGTGGCTCGCGAGGCTCGAGTCGACGAGGCGGCGCGGGTCGGCGGTCAGGCCTTTTGCGTCCTTCGGCACCGCGAACAAGGTGATGCCGCCATCGGTCTTCGCCGCGACGATGTTCATGTCGGCGACATGGCCGTGAAGAACGAAGCTCTTCTTGCCGTCGAGACGGAAGCCGTTGCCGGCGCGGGTCGCGGTGGTGGCGATGCGGTCGGGGCGGTGCTTGGCGCCTTCGTCGATCGCGAGCGCGACGATCGCTTCGCCCGACGCGATCGCGGGGAGCCAGCGGCCTGCCTGCGTGCCGCCCGCCTTCGCGAGCGCGGCCACCGCGCCGACGCTGGTCGCGAGGAACGGCGACGGGGTCAGGTTGCGGCCGATCTCCTCGAGCACGATGCCCGCCTCCATATGCCCCATGCCGAGCCCGCCATGTGCCTCGGGAACGAGCATTCCGGGCAGGCCCATTTCGGTGAACTGCGCCCAGAGGTCGCGCGAGAAGCCGGTGGCGTCGGCGCTGTCGCGAAGCTGGCGGAGGTGCGAAACCGGGGCCTGTTCGGCCACGAAAGGCGCGACGCTGTCCTTGAGCATCGCCTGGTCGTCATTGTGATAGAGCGGCATGTCTGTCCCAATCTCTTGTCGTCATCCCAGCAAAAGCTGGGATCGTTGGCGGCCGGTGCCGCCCTGTCCCGATAGCGGCCCCAGCTTTCGCTGGGGCGACGATTTGTCACGCCCCCGGCAGATCGAGGATGCGTTTGGCGATGACGTTGAGCATGACTTCGCTCGTGCCGCCTTCGATCGAATTGGCCTTGGTGCGCAGCCAGGTCCGCGCGCGGGCGCCGCCCTTGCTCTCCTCGCTGTCCCATTCGAGCGCGTCGCTGCCGCCGCCCGCCATCACCAGTTCATGGCGGCGCTTGTTGAGCTCGGTGCCGACATATTTCATCATGTTCGACGACGCGGGATGCGCGCGGCCGGTCTTCCACATATCCATGAAACGTTCGCCCATCGCGCGATAGGCGAAGACGTCGACGTCGAACGCCGCCATCTCGGCACGCAGGATCGGGTCGTCGAGTTCGCCATGGTCGTTCTTGCCGATCGCCTTGGCGAAGGCGCCGCCGATGCTGACCATGTCGCCGCCCGCGCCGCCGCCCGAGATCATCTCGCGTTCGTGGCCGAGCAGATATTTGGCAACGTCCCAGCCGCGGTTGATCTCGCCGACATATTGCGTCTTGGGCACTTCGACATCGTCGAAGAAGGTTTCGCAGAAAGGCGAGTTGCCCGAAATCAGCAGGATCGGCTTGGTCGTGACGCCCTTGCTCTCCATGTCGAAGAGCATGAAGGTGATGCCCTGATATTTGTTCGCCTTGTCGGTGCGGACGAGGCAGAAGATCCAGTCGGCCTTGTCGGCATAGCTG